>OJAW01001386.1_pt1 | contig 14156 bp, 10 predicted proteins | sample 1589151 | NCBI WGS metagenome assembly OJAW01 (sample SAMN03283290) | human gut metagenome | biome: human-associated habitat; material: feces | host: Homo sapiens | place: Peru | collected 2012 | reverse complement strand
ATCCCGAAGGCGGATTTATTGGAGAGGGAATCTCGCCCGAAAGTATTATTCTTTTTTTAGTTTTTGCAACCGAAGGCTCTGAAATTGGAATTGCAGAAATTAAAGATTGTGTATAAGGATGAAGCGAATTAGTATATAAAGACTCGCTTTCTGTAAGCTCCACGACATTTCCCAAATACATAACGGCTATTCTTTTGCATAATTGACGAACTACAGCCAAATCATGAGCGATAAAAAGATAAGTTAATTTCATGTTTTTTTGCATATCGTAAAGCATATTTATAATTTGCGTATCATCCACATAATCATATTTTTTTGTTTTAGAATTATATTCTTCTTTAATGTTATTCCAAGTATCTTGATCAACAGCAACTACCATATAATTTTGCAAACCTATCTTTTGTAGTAATTTTTCTATATCAGGTATTTTTAAATTGAACTCTTTTTCAACATTTTCACTTTCAAAAACAAAAACTAAATTTTTATCACTCGCTGCTTTTAAATTTCCATCTAGAATTAATCCAGCAATATTACTATAATCAGGATCAATAATAAAATTCTTTACATTATCTATTTTTTCTTTACATTCAATTAACATGTTTGTTTCGTACTCATATCTTTCTCCAGAAGTTGTAACGAAATTTATCATTAATTCTTTTCCAAAACCTCTTAAACCTGTTTGAGTATCACTAATATCAATACCAATAAATAATTTAAATATATTTCTTGTTATTTTGTTTCCATATTTACTCTTTTTAGGAACATTATCATTATCAAAGTTTCTTACTCCTAATATTAACTTATTTGGATTTTCTATTACTTCTTTGGCTAATTTTTTTATATCACTTACACTATGTTGTCCATCACAATCACAAGTGACACATCCTGCAATATTTGGATAATTATTTAATAAATAATTAAATGCAGTTTTTATTGCTCTTCCTTTTCCATAATTAACATAATGATTTAAAACAAGTATTCCATCTTTTTTAAAATCTTCAAAAAATTTGTTATGACTTTTATTACTTCCGTCATTTACAATACATATATTTTTAAATTCTTTTTTTAGTTCATTCATGAATTTAGCCATTATTTCTTCATCTGGATCGTATGTAGGTACTATTATAAAAATATCTTTCATTATCTTATCGCTTCCATATCTACTAATTTGTAACCATTATTATAGTAAATAAAATATAATCTATCGTTCATTTTATCTACTTTATCTTCTCTATTTACAATCATATTTTTTTCTAATTTTACTACACATGAGAATGCTAAATCATTATAAGCTATACAATCTTCTACTGATTCATTCGTAAATACTGGATTTTTTAATCTATGATTACTTACAAAAGTAATATCAACATTATGACTCCAGTTATATGCCATTTTGTACATATATGTTTTATCAATTAAATATGGTGTCAATTTATTAAAACCATGATAAGATCCATTTAAATCATCTGTTAAGAATAGACTCCAATCTTCTGCTAATTTTAAAACATCAAAACTTTCTTTTAAAGTACTCTTCATTTCATCAAAAGTTTTATATTCTTTAAATTTTGGACTAATAACTATCTTATTATCTTCTACTTTATAAGACATATCATTTCCATCTTTATCTTTTATTATTATTTTTGGTTCATATACTAAATTCGTTATGTTATAAGTATTACTTGGAGCAATACTTACGTGTTCTGTTAATCTCTCAAGCCCTTTAACATCACCAGTTTCTAAAATATCTCCATCTGGTACTTCAGTATTATTTATATATAATTTATAATCACTTGGTATGCTTATTTCATAGCTATATATTCCATTTTTAAAATCTGTGTTAATATTTACTACATCCCATTCAGTTATAGTAAGTATTGCCATTTTAGTATAACTATTTTTTTCTTTTAATTCTACTGTTGCTATTTTTAAATCTTTATTATAAATATCATAAGCATAAATACCATCAATAGATAATTTGCTATTCTTTTTATATGTAATGTCTTTACTCTTGAGTAATTTCTTTAAACCATCCTTTATACTAGCATTTTTTACTTCGTACTTACTAATTTCAAATTCATTATCACTTATTTCACTACCTATTTTTCCGCTTTCGCACAAATATTTAATATAATTATCTACTAAATTTCTTTCATATACGACCATACTTTTATAAACGTAAATTAGAAAGGCAATTCCAAGCACTACTAAAAGAAGTGTAAAAATGCTTAATGCTTTTTTGTATGTTGATTTTCTTTTCCATCTACTAACTATTTTTAATCTTGCCATTTTACTACCTCTTTTCTACTATAAATCCTGTTGGAAGTCTCCATGATGAATTGGAATAGTATAATGTTACAGAAGTCATTTCATATTTTCCATCATAGAACATTGACGAAGATGATCCTCCATCTATATTAGCAGCATTTACTGCTCCATACTCTGCCATTAATTCAATTAAATCTGATGCAGTTGCTCCTAAGTGTCCATTTGCTCCACGACCATCTGTTACTAAAAGAATTACTGAACCATCTTTTCTTTGCCCAATCGCAGTTCTTGGATTTGCTCCAGAACCTCCACCTTTAACTTCTCTTTTTTCGCCGTTAATTATTAATTTTACAAAATGATTATTTGCATCACTTGCTTCTTCTTGAAATGCAACAGCATCTCTTATTTTTTCATCTTTTATTACTTTTTCTACTTGATCTTTATTTTTACCATCTAAATCAATTATTTTAAGAAGGTTATCTTCATTAAAACCAATTAAGTACATTCCTCTTATGCCTGATGGATTATTGTATTCTATCTTACCATCCTTTACAACAAGTCCCATTGGTTTACCACCTTTGTTACCACTAGAGAAATAAAGTCCTCCATTAACACCTGCGAAAGCATTTGCATCATTTACAAGCTTATCTAAAGTAACTCCATACTCTTTCCAAGAACCATCATAAATACTCGCAAGTTTTACTCTAGATGGATCATTTACAATAATCATTTTTGCATAATATGTACTTCCTGACACTTCTTTTAATTCAATCCCGTCTTTATCGATTTTATCATCTATTTTTATTAAATCATCATCTATTTCAGTGTCTAAACTTTTCATACTATTTGAATCTACTACTTCTTTAATTTTATCTTTAGACATAAATAAATTAACTACAAACTTCATTTGTCCTGTTTCTAGTAAAGTTGTTACAAAAAGATTTCTTGCATGTGTACTAGGTCCATAACAAAATATAAGACCCATTGAATATACAGTTACTAATAAAACAAGCAAAAAAACTCCTATAAAACTAAAAAATTTTCCTATTATTTTTAAAACTTTCATACTGCTCACATCTTTCTAATCTAATAAAATAATATCATAGTTAAATCTTTATTTCAATTAAACTTATACATTTAATTTTTTATTTTTAAAAAACTATTTTTACATAAATAAGGTTATCATAATAACCTTAAGAATATATAAATAAAGTATTAAATTTCATTAAAAAAAGCACTTTACATGCTTAATTTAAATATTCTTTTATACTATTAAAAATATCGATAAACTTCATAGTAGATGACGCTTTTATTAAGATGTTATCTTTCTTTTTTATTAGAGATTTTAATAAATTAATAGCATCAATATTCTTATCAAAGTAATATATATTAGGTCTATTTGCATCTTTTAATAAATTATATGCATGAAGCATTTCACTACCTACAAGTATAATTATATCTATATTACTATTTAATAAAATACTGCCTATTTTTTCGTGTATTTCTTTAGAATAATCTCCAAGTTCTAACATACTTCCTAGTACTGCTATTTTTCTATCTTCTAGAGTATTTAAATAATTAATAGCGCTACTCATTGAATCTAAATTTGCATTGTAACAATCATTTATTATAGTAACATCATTATATACATCTATTTCCATTCTTCTTTTTGTAAGTTCAAAATTTTTAATACCATCCTTTATATCATTAATATCAATATCAAAGTAAGTTCCTACTGCAAGAGAACATAAACTATTTAAAACAAAATGACTTCCTGGTACAAGAACATCTATTTCATAAGTATTATTAGATATATTAATATTATATTTACTACTATTTTTATCACTTTTTATATTAAACGCTTTATAATCACTTTCTTCATATGCACCATAAGTAATAAATTTTATATCTTTATGATTTTTTGCAAATTCGTGCAATAAATCATTATCATTATTAATAACTAATACTTTATTAGTCATACCATCAAGTATTTCTAATTTGGCTTTTAATATATTTTCTCTACTTCCTAAATTACCAATATGAGCCGTTCCTACATTTGTAATAACTGATATAGTTGGTCTTGCAATTTTTGATAAATTACTTATTTCTCCTAGATTATTCATACCCATTTCAATTACTAATGCTGTATGATCTTCTAATTTTAAAACAGTTAGTGGTACTCCTATATGGTTATTGTAATTTCCTTCTGTTTTTAATACTTTATATTTTTTTGAAAGAACACTTGCTATAATATCTTTAGTACTAGTTTTTCCTACTGAACCAGTTATTCCTACTACTGGAATATCGTATAAACTTCTTTTATATTTTGCAAGTTCTTGAATACATTTTAAAGTATCACTTACAGTTACTATAAAAACATTATTTAAATCAATTAAATATTTTTTATCTATGTCTATAGTATTATTTATGATTACTCCTTTAGCACCTTTTTCAATAGCATCTTTATAAAGACTTGACCCATCAAAAGATTCACCTTTTAATCCAATAAAGATGTCACCTTTATTTATTTTTCTTGTATCTATAGAAAAATTATCAAGTATAGTATTTTTGTCTCCTACAAGTAATTTGCAATCCATTATTTTTAATAAATCTTTTACATATATATTCATTATTTCATTTCTTCTTTCATTATAGTTTCTGCAATCATATCATGCAGTTTTTTATTTTCTTTTTCTAAATCATCTGAAGTTATTTTAAATGGTTTTAAAAATGTCACTTTTAAATTTTTACTTCTGAATTTATAATTTCCAGTTATACAAAATGGTAATATTAAAGCATTTGTTTTTTTAGCCATTGATACTGCTCCAAATTTAAATGGTAGTAAAAGTGAATTTTTATATTCTTCTTCAGTTATTATATTTTTCTTATATAAATCTTTTACATAATAATTTGCATTCAATAAATTATTTTTTAAATCACTTTTTGTAATTATATTTTTTTCTACTAAACTATTTAAAAAATTTACACTACTAAGTCTTACTTTATTTTTTTTAAGTATTTTTACAAATTCTTCTTTAGTAATTTTATTTTCATAAAGTTTATACCACTTATTTACTTCTAATTCTTTAGAACATAATGCATTTCTTGTTCCTTCTGGAAATATACCAAATGCTTTTCCTTCATTTAATACATTTAATGATTCTTCTTTAGCATGCTCATCTTTTATTTCTCTATTAACTGGAATACACCCTGCCATTTTGAAAAACCAACTTACTGATTTATTTTTAAAATATTCCATTTTAGCCATATAATGTACTGGTCTATCAACTACTATTAGTGGTAAGCACTGATCCATTATATGTAAGTGATTTCCTGCTAATATTACTGGGCCTTCTACTTTAGAATACTTTTTATTTATTATTTTGTATGGATAGAGAAATTTTACAATTGGTTTTAGTAAATACTTTAAAAAATTAAATCCAAACATATTTAATTCTTTCTTTTTTAAAGAAATATATAATATAAAAAGTAAATATACTAAAATTAGTATTAAAAATATATAAAGAAATATCATTTACTACCTTCTTTCTTCTCTATTTAAAATTATTTATTATAAAATCTACTAAATCTTTAGCAGAATCTTTATTAATTATTTTTTTTTGATTTAATATCATTTCTTCTTGCAAATCTTTATTTTCTAATAACATCTTTGTAAGACTAATTATATCACTTTTATTTTTTGCTATTAAACTCATTTTATTTTTCTCGAAAAAGTTCGCATTATATGTTTCAATCCCTGGTATTGGAAATATATGTATAAGTGGTTTATTTATTGCACCTACTTCAGTAGTAGATAATCCACCTGGTTTTGATAATACTATCGTACTACTATAAATTAAATCGTTCATATTAGATACAAATCCTAGTACTATTAAATTATTTTTTTTTATTTTTGATAATTCTTTTTTTAGATTTTTATTATTTCCACACACTACTATAATACTAGTATCTTCTATATTGGTGAGTCCTTCAATAACATCTTTAATACTACCGAATCCCATACTACCAAGTGTAATTAAAACAGTATTTTTAGTTTTAATATTTAATACATTTAATATATTTTTCTTTTCATTTATAAATCTTTTAGATATTGGTATGCCTGTTAAAATAACTTTATCTTTACTAATCTTTTTTCTAGTAAATCTTTCTAGTAATCCTTTTTGTCCTACATAATAATTAGGTTGCGTTTCTTCCATAAAAGGACAACATTCATAATCGGTTGCTACCATAATAAAAGGCACTTTTTCTTTTTTATTTATGGCAGTAAGACATTCTGCTGGAAATACATGAGTGCATATTACTAAAGTAATATTATTACTTTTTATATATTCAAATAATTTTTTTGAATACCCTTTATTTACTAAATATACTGGACTTTTTATATGAGTACTACTATATATTTCTCCGAGTTTATAAATAGTTTTAAATATATTACCATTAGCTCCTAATGATTTTAAATATAATTCTTCAGCAAATGCTTTATTTTTTTTATTTACAATATCATAATAATCTTTAAATATACATTCTATATTGTTAGATTCTAATTCTTCTAAAATATACTTAGCACAAGTATTATGTCCTCCACCTGTAGAACAAGACAAGATTAATATTTTCATTTTTTCACCCACTTATTATTATTTATTTTTATTATTAATTGCTTCTTTTTGTAATTCGTTATAGTCTGTTTTTCCTAGTTTTGTTTTTGGAAATTCACTTTTAAAAATATAATCTTTTGGAATCATAAAATGAGATAAATTTTTCTTTACATGATCCATTATTTTTTTTCTTATGGTATAACTTAATTTTATATCATCTTTTAATTTTATAAATGCTATAGGTATTTCAACTTTATAAGGATGTGGTATTCCTACTACACAAGCATCTTTTATAAAATCTAATTCTCTTAATGTATTTTCTATATATTGTGGATAAACATTGTAGCCACTAGATACTATTATTCTTTTTATTCTACTAACATAGAAAAGTACTCCATCTTCATCTAAATAACCAATATCTCCAGTATGTATATAATACTTTCCATCATCATGTAACTTAAACACTTCTTTTGTAGCACTCTCGTTATTTAAATAACCTTTCATAGTAACAAAACTGCTTATACATATTTCACCTTTTTCATTTGGCTTTAACTCTTTAAAAGTTTCTGGGTCGCAAATTTTTACAATATTACCTGGAAGTGGTGCTCCAACACTACCAAGTTTATCACTTCCCATTGATCCAAAAGTAACTGGTCCAGTTGTTTCAGTCATTCCATATCCTTGGGTTACTGTTTCTTTACAACCATGCTTTTTTAAAAATTCATTTACTTCTTTATTTTTTTGAATTGGTAACGTGTCTCCACCACTCATTAAGTATTTTACTTTACTTAAATCTACTCCATCCATATGTTCATTAGTTAAAAGAGCTTCATAAAGTGTTGGTACACCTGAAATAACATTTGGTTCATATTTTGTAAGTAGTTTATCAAATCTTTTAGCATCAAATGAAGGAATTAATATTGCAGTAAGTCCCAAACAAATTGGTACATAGATGCAAACTACTAAACCAAAACAATGAAACATAGGTAAAACTGATAGTAATGTATCTTTGGGTTTTACTTTATAAAAACATATTTTAGATTGTTCAAGTACTCCAGTAAAACATCTATTGGGAAGAACAATACTTTTAGGTATTCCAGTAGTACCTCCACTGTGAAGAATTACTGCATCATCTTCTTTATTTGTAGGAAATGATGTATTTCCATCGTATGAATACCCATTTTTTATAAAATCTTTCCAAAATATATATAAACTATTATTTTTTGGTTTTTCTTCTTTTCTTTCTTTAGTTATATTATAAAGTCTATTTAAAAATAATGGCATTCCGTCACTGGCAGATGCAATAACTACTTTATATACTTTAGTATCTTTTATAATATTTCTTACTTTTGGATAAACTGAGTTAAACAAAATTAAAAACGTACTATTAGTTGTATTTAAATATTCTTTTATCTCTTCTTCTCCACTTAATGGGTGAATCATATTAGATATTGCTCCTATTTTATTTATTGCAAAAAATGATATAACTGCTTCTGGAGTATTTGGCATACAAATTGTTACAACATCTTTTTCTCTTACTCCAAAAGACTTTAAGGCTTTAGCACATAAATCTATATAATTCCAAAAATCTTTAAAAGTAATCTTTTTTCCAAAATAGTTAATAGCATCTAGATCTTTATACTCTTTAGTATTCTCAATCATATAGTCATATAAAGATTTATTTGGTATTTTAATATTTAAATCTTCTTTTTTATAAAAATGTTCCCATAAATATTTTTCTTCTTTATTTTTATTCATATTATGCCTTTCTATTATTTATTATCATTATACTATAAATTTATTTTTATTATAATTACTTGTTAGTTTTTTCAATCTCTTTTTTAATAATTGGAAATAATAATACTAATATTATTAATGATGGATAAATATATCTATAATAAGCATTTGCAGGACTTATAAAACAAAATGCATATGAAATAATATTAGGAATTAGATATATGTATTTTTTATTTTTAATACTCATAATAAATGTTAAAATACTTAACCAACCAACTACTGCAATATTTAAAATTAAACCAATTGGAGTACAATCCACAAAAACATTAATTCCATAGAGAACTTCTCTTCCAATATTTAAGTTATTATAATGGTAATTAAATCCTGCTTCTGGTAGTTTTCTATTTAATATGTGATATACTCTAAAATCGTTAATAAAGGGATTAAAATAACCAGTTATTGTGTTAATCCAAGCATCAAAATATACAAGTGGATGCTTAAAGAAACTTGTAAACCAAACTTTAAAATAATTAAATAAATCTTCTTTTGTAGCATCTTTGTTGTATTTATTTTTTACAGGATCTGCTAAATCTTTTTTATATAATTCACTTAATTTATCATATGGAAGAACTTTATTTATGATATTTTTTTCTTCTACGCTTATGTCTTTTTCATAATATTTAACATATCTTGCTGTTTGTTGAAATGGGATTGATAAAGCTTCTCTTATACTAGTACCAGATACTTCAAGTTTAGGAAGAAGTACCTTACTAAAAGATAAGTAGATAATACTCAAACTAAATATTAATAAAAGTATCTTTAATTTATTATTTTTTGAAAGTAAAAATAATAAAGAAATAAATACTACTATAAAGCCATTATTTCTAAATAAACATACTAAAATGCCCACTATTAATAATTTAAATATATCTTTATAATTAATATTTTCCTTTTTATAGGTGTCATAAATAATTAAACAAAATAAAACTAAGAAGGCACTATATAAGGTATCTTTTACTAATGTAATACTATAAAACCCGAATAAAGGAATAAGACCTATAAAAAGTAAAGATACAAATGAATACAATGGTTTACCTAATTTTTTTACACTATAGCTTAATATGTAACTATAAATTGTAATTAGAGTTATAAGTTGAAGTAAAGTAAATAAAAACATACCAAAATTCACATTACCAATATTATAACCAAATTTAAATAAATTACCTAGTAGTAATGTATGAACTATAGGATTAAAGTTAGTTAAAGTACTTTTTCCAATGGGATTTATTGCATCTAAATATCTAGTATGTATCCCCATTACTTCTTTTATTTGATTAGCATTATCATAATTAATAATCCCAGGATAATAAAATATTAAGTATATAGAGTAACATATACTTAAAAATATAAATGAATAAATAAACGGATGTTCTTTATATTTATTTACTATTTTATATTCTTTTGTATATTCTTTTTCTAATATTTTAACTACAACATATATACATGTTTTCAAAAAATAATAAAATCCCCCAAATATAAAAATTGAATTAATTATATTATTCAGTCCATGATAAAGTAAACTTGAGTTAGATTTAACTAAATAACTATATCCAAGAGTTTCTAGGAAAGATAATATTAATACAAATATATTGTATTTTTTTTCTAACGAAATATCTTTATATAATTTTTTATAAAATAAGAAAAATAATAATAAATATAAAGGTATTATTAAAAACCTTAAATATATATTTAAAGAATAATAATTAATAAAATAATTTGTATATTTATAAAAACTGAAAGTAGTTAATAAACTAAATACTGCATATAAAATATTATTTGTTTTTTTCATGATTTCCTTTCTTAAATATCAATACTTTTTGTATAATATAATTACAAATAAATAATGTAAATTCAACAGGTATTTTAATTATTGTTGGATTTATTTTAATTAATTTATATAAATTATCTACAAATAAGGCAGATACACTCATTTGAATAATAACTAAAATGTAATATTTAATAACTGTTTTTAATTTATTTTCATCACTTTTAAATACTTTATCTCTATTTAATAAATAATTTATAAAGGAAGATATAACTCTTGCGCAAATAGTAGATATAATAATAGATAAACTTATTAAATTATTAAAAATATTAAAAAACAATATATCAATAACAAAAGAAATACCTGCAACAAAAATATATTTTAAAAATGTTTCATATTTCTTGTATGTTTTTTTTATAAATTCAATCATATTAAAATCCTTCCTAATATCTTAATTTTTTTCTTCTTTCTTTGTAATCTGGTATAGCAGTTGCTACTAAAGCCCAAAAATTTTTGCTATGATTTGGTTCAAAAAAATGAGATAATTCATGAATTATTACATAATCAATTAAAGATATGTCTTTTTTTAGTAATTCACTATTTAAAGTAATAATTTTATCTCTACTATTACATACACCCCATCTTGTTTTCATTTTTCTTATTTTCAAAGAAAATTCTGGTAATGTACTAAAACACTTTTTACAAATATCAATTTCTTCTTTAAATACTCTTTCACATTCCTCACTATAAAATTTATTTAAAGCATCTTCATTTTCACAAGTAATTGTATCTTCATAAAAATCTATTTTAGTAACACGATTATCAAATATTACTTTATAAGGTTTACCTAAATACCAAAAATCTTTATTTCTTTCTTTTCTTAGAATAGCATTTTCATACATCTTAAGTATTGCTGTGGAATTTTTAGTGATTAGATTTTTTATATCTTCATCGCTTATAAATCTAGGAGCGGTAATTATAAGTTTACAATTTTCATCAATACGAAAATAAAGATTTTTATTATCTTTTCTAATAACTTCATATTCAATAATATAATCATTTATTTTAAACTTCATATTTACTCCTAACTTTTTCCATATAAATGATAACATAATTATAATTAAGTTACAAATTTATGAAGTATTTTTATGAAAAGTTTTGTAAAAAAAGAAGACATTTTTATGCCTTCAGTTTAGCTCGGGAGAACTAATCTATTTTAACGTCTTCGTTGACGATTAATAAGTTTATTTTACTAATATATAAGGAGCAGCCTTACTCCCATCCCCAGAGGATACATATACACCAGCCCCTAGATACAGGACCGGACGAATTCCATACCCCAAAGACGCACTAGAGTATTCCACATCCCCGATACGAGTCACATAAAGCGCAGTATGAGCATATTCAGAACCAGAACACTGAATATTTGTCCATTCATCTCCTTGTCCATATAACCAATTATTTAACGTATGCGTTGCATTATTATATGAAGAAAGTTTTGTACTATGTGATTCGCTTGTTGCATAACCATAATCGCTTGCACTCATAAGTCCTACATAATTGTATACTGTTTGATTTAATTTTTCTTTACTATATGCTGAACTTGCTGTTGCACCATTTCCACTTGCTCCTGTATTCCAGTATACTTTTTTTATCATACTGCCATAAAAATCTGCTCCATTTATTCCTATTTCTGTATAATCACATTTTGCTTTCGAAGTTGTTTTATACCCATAACATCCTGTTGTATTTGTTCCATCTTTTTTACCAAAGTAATATTCATTTAACAAACTATACAAAGTATTACTTCCCCATGCTCCTGTAAATCCAGAAGTCTTTGCATCATATGCAAGTCCTCCAATTGAAGAATTTCTTATTATTTTTACTAAATTTTCTGTTGTTCCACTTGAATCTATTTTTGTTGGTATTACTCCGATTATTCTCCATAATTCATTATTAAACCATATATAATTGTTTGGGTCTTGTCCTTCATATCTAAATCCAGCATCCCCCTCATTAACTATACTTCCTTTTCCAGATGTTCCTAATGTAGATGCTACTACATTTAATAAATCACTACTACTTACAGTTGTGAAATCAACATTACAACTTACTTTATCTATTATATTAGTTACTCTAAATTTCCATATTTTTTCTTTTGTATCATAAAAGTATTTACCTTTACCATTTTTACAATCTATTTTAACTTTATATTTACCATCTGTCGGAAAAGAAGTTACTTCTTCTCCATCTTTTGTCATAGCAAAAATTATCCCGTCATTTATAAATTTTTTATCATTTTGCTTATAAAACAATAAAACACTAATCACAAGAATAATTACTAAAGAAAATATTATCATTTTACTTTTTATAGTTTTCATCTTACTACACCTTCTTACTTAACTCGTATGGTTTAGTTACACTTCCATCACCAGATATTATAAATATATCTGCATTCAAATATACGACAGGTCTTACCGAAAAACCTTTATATGAGAGATCTCTATTTAATGTTCCCATATAATTTGTCATCAATGTGTATGTTGTATTTAAAGAACTACTAATATTTGTCCATTCATATCCCTGCCCATATAACCAATTATTTAATGTATGCGTTGCATTGTTGTATGAGGAAAGATATGTGCTGTGTGATGCACTTGTTGCATATCCATAATCACTTGCACTCATGAGTCCTACATAATTATATACTGTTTGAGTTACTTTTTCATTTGAATAGATTGTACTCGCTGTTTGCGGGTCTTTACTAGCTCCTGTATTCCAATATACTTTTTTTATCATAGTTCCATAATAATCATCTGTATTTAAACCTTTTATTGTATAATCACAATTCATTTTTGCATTCTCATTGTTTCCATAACATCCTTCTGTATTTGTTCCATCTTTTCTGCCAAAATAATATTCATTTAATAAATTATATAACGTATTACTTCCCCACACCCCTGTATATCCGGATGTTTTTGCATCATATGCAAATCCTCCAATTGATTCATTTCTTATTATCTTTACCAAGTTTTCTGTTGTACCACTTGAATCTACCTTTGTTGGTATTACTCCTATTATTCTCCATAATTCATTATTAAACCATATATAGTTATTTGGATCTTGTCCTTCATATCTATATCCTGCTGTTCCCTCATTAACTATACTTCCTTTTCCAGATGTTCCTAATGTAGATGCTATAGTACTTAGTTTTTTACTTTCATCAAATGTTCTTTTATTGTATGTCAAATTACATTTAATCACTGGATTTATTAAATTACTAAATTCTATTCCTTGATATTTATCACTCCAATTACTATTTGGACATGTTGACACTACACTATAACCAGATGTCTTTGGTACTGTTTCGTTTGTAATATTTATTTCTAAATCATACGGATTATAATTAAAGTATAAATAACAAAATGTAGTCTTATTTGTATTTACTGTAACTATTCCGTTTTTATAAGTTAATGTATTTTGAATCTTATTTCCATTATTATCTATACAAGTTGATAAATCATTATTTATTTCATACTTACCAATTGGAAATGAATTTGATTCAACAAAATCACCATTGTTATTTTCTACCATAATTGCAAAAAGATTATTAGATTTACTTTCTAATAATTTAATATCATCTAATGTATTATTTTTATTACCAAAACTCTTAATCCCTAAAAATAAAGTTATTATTTCTATTCCAAGAAGGA
>OJAW01001385.1_pt1 | contig 14165 bp, 16 predicted proteins | sample 1589151 | NCBI WGS metagenome assembly OJAW01 (sample SAMN03283290) | human gut metagenome | biome: human-associated habitat; material: feces | host: Homo sapiens | place: Peru | collected 2012 | reverse complement strand
AAAACATCACCAATATAATTATATACATTTTTTAAATTTTTTTAAATAAAAATATTGCATTTTTCTTATTTTTTGCTATAATTAATTTACACACAGAAATTATCTGTATCAAACAGCCAAACAAGGCCGTTAGTTATATATATGCAGATGTGGTTCAACGATTAGAATACGGCCTTGCCAAGGCTGTGACGGGGGTTTGACTCCCCTCATCTGCTCCATTGATGAAACACTCTAACCTCAGGGGTTAGTTTTTTTATGCCCCTGTTCACCTGCAAGAACACAATATCACAAGCTTGTTGAAAAATCTACTACTTTTTGTAGGTTTTTTAAGTAAAATTTGCAATTGAAATGCAGTTGATTTGAAGTGTTTCGTTTTTTTAGTAAAAAAAGTAGCAAATATTATTAATATTGCCACAATATAATGCTACTATTTTACTATCATATAATCTATTGTATCCATAAATTTTTTCTTTAATTTTTTATAATTTAATCTTAGATATGATTCTTTTTGTACTCTTACATACATATTTTTTTCATCTAATACTATACCTACTGGAAGTATAATAATTCGGTAATCCTGAAAAATATCTTTGTTTATATAATTTATAAATTTATCATTTATACTATCAAGACATAATACTAAAGCAACTTCTAAATAATCATTGTTGCCATTTCTTTCTCCAATGTTTTCTTCGAGCCAATTATTTATTTTTTCCATTATTAAATTTTTAGTCTTAGAATCATATTCTTTCATATTAATTGTTACCATTAATGTTATCTTTCTTTTAAAAAAGTTATATCATTTTTTATCTATTTTATTTCCAAATTGTTCTAGTAATCCTAGCTCTGTTTCAACAATGAATTTACTATAATGTTCCTTCTTGCAGTCATTACCCATTCCCATCTCTACAAATATTAGAACGTGCCCATGTACATCTGGTGGTGCTATTTTAAATGAGTAGCCTTCAATTGTATTTTCTTTCTTTTGAGTAAAGTCAACAATTTGTTCTTTCTGTTTTTCAATACCATTTTTAATGGCTTCGGCTATCATTTTAGCACGATCATTCCACGTATAATAAATTTCACTAACCATTATGTTTTCGTTTGTACAAGTCAATTTTACTTCAAATAAAAAATTTCTATTAGAACCTATTTCACCACTATCATTCCATATTTTTTTAAATATTATATTGTCTATAATTTTCAATCCTACAAATTATTCAAGTATTCAATAATATCATCATCATTTAAATTAATGTATTCTTTGTTTTTTAATTCTATTCTATAATAATCAGTTTCTTTGATAATGGTTTCAATATCTTTTAAATCTATTCCTCCAATGACTTCTTTCTTTTTGATATAAGTCATCTTACCAGATATTCTTAAATCTTCGGCTGAATTATGTACTCCACTAGGATAATCTAATATTAGTAATCTTTGATTAGTAATAATGCAAGTCATATTTCTTTCTTTATTTTTTGTATAAACTATTGTGTTATCAGAAATTAGTCTTGTTTCTTCATCCTTATTTAATTTAAAATCATACATAACTTCACACTCCTAATTCTAATTATTATTATGAACATAATATAATGTCAATGTATCTATATCAAAAAAGTATACTGAATAATTTGTATTATTTTTTTCACTTTTATCAATGATTCTCACATAATCACCTGCATCTATACAATTAGTATCAAAATCAAATTCATCTAATCTATTATCTATTTCCATCCAATGATATATATCATCAAAATATCTTTTTACTTCTTCTATATCGGTACTCACTACTTCTTTATAATCAATATCATTTATAATAATATCATCAGATGAATATACATATTTTGCATAATCTGTATAATCCTTAAATCCTTCCTGTTGATAATGTTCTTCCTTGTCAATATAGCCTTCAGGTATTTCATTCATTTTATAATTAGAGCAACCACTCAACATAAGCAACATAAAAATAATTATAATTGATTTCAATTTCATAAATTCACACACCTACATTTCATTATCATTATACCATAGTTTTTTTATTTATAAAAAAAGCGGACATAACTTCCTTAATCTTTGATAAAATAAATTTGAAAACAAACAAAGAAATGAGGTTTTAAGTTATGTCACAATCTAATTATATATTAAATTTACTAAATATTAAAGATAAAAATATTAAATTAAATGAAAATAATTTATTTTATGAAAAATTTGACAACATTATTTACAAAGTTATTGAAGGTACTCTTTCATATGAACCATCTTTTTGCTCCTGTTGTGGATGCATATTTAATGATAATCAAACTTACGAAAAGAATGGGTTTAAATTATCTGATATTTTATTACTTGATGTATGTGGTCATGGTTGTATTTTAAGATTGAAGAAACAAAGGTTCTTATGTCGTTCTTGTAACAAGAAGTTCTTTGCTGATACTTCTATTGTTAATAAAGGTTGTTTTATTTCTAACTCCGTTAAATATGCTATTGCACTAGATTTAAAAAATAAAATTTCTGAAAAAGATATAGCTAAAAGATATAGAGTTTCTCCGAATACTGTTGAAAGAATTATCGATTCTTATTATGAAGGTAAAAAATTATATAAACATTATTTACCTGAAGTATTATATTATCTTTCGATGAATTTAAGTCAGTTAAATCTGCAGATGGAGCAATGAGCTTTAATATGTGTGATGGAAAAACTGGTAAAATTATTGATATTATTGAGGATAGAAAATTAAATAGTTTATTAAAATATTTCTCTTACTTTACTTATAAGGCAAGAAGTGAAGTTAAATTAATTGTTATTGATATGTATTCTCCATATATTTCTTTAATTAAAAAAATGTTTCCAAATGCAAAGATTATTATAGACAAATTTCATCTTATCCAACTTATCTCTACATCATTAAACAAAACTAGAATTAACTTAATGAAGAAAGATAAAAAGAATTATAATAAGCTGAAACGTTATTGGAAATTAATTCTCAAACCACAGGAAGAATTAAATAATTCAAAATGGTATAAATATACATGTTTTAATAATTTAATGACACAAAGTTTTATTGTTAATTATTTAATAAATATAGACAAAGAATTATTAAATACCTATGAAATATATCAAAATATTCTTTATTCAATAAAGAATAATAAATATAAAGAATTAGAAAGAATATTAAATAATAATTACAATAACATTTCAAGTTATATGAAGAAGTCTATTAAAACATTAAAAGGATATTTACCATATATTAAAAACACATTAACAAATAATTATCATAATGGATTTGTTGAAGGGAATAATAATTTTATTAAAACAATAAAAAGAATAGCATTTGGTTTTAGATCATTTCATAGATTCAAAGCAAGAATTATGATATGTAAAAATTTATTACACATGAAAAAAGCAAGTGCGTTTTAGCACTCACTTATTCAAATTTCTTTATTATTATTTGGGATTGCACCCACTATTTGACAAAGAACCATTTTATTTACCTATTTGTCAACAGCCTGAACACCCAAAAGGTGTTTTTTCATCCATACAATGAGGGAGTCAATTACCCGTCTATCCCCATAAAAAATAATTTAAATATAAATAAAAATAAGAAAAATGAAAAACATTTATTATAACTATTCACCGATTATTATATATTCGGTGTCTTTCATGGCATAATAAAAAAATAACTTATAAAATCATTCCTCTAAAAAATAACTAAAAATCATATTTTTTTCTTCATGTAATGAAACTCTTTATAAACATAATAAAAGATATTACTAAATAACTAACTTTAGTCTATATATGAAATTCATAAATGTTAATTATATTTGTCTTAGTATTATAAATTATTAAAAGATAATCTAATTTATTTTCAAAATCTTTCTTATAATATAAAGTATTTTCATCAATTACTGGATAATATTCTTTTGGTACTTTGTTCTTCTCTAAATATTCAAATAATTGTTCATCATATTTTATTTGAAATAAGTTGCGTTCTTCAATAAATTCTGTAAGTTCTTTATTATCATATTCTATTTGCTTTGTCCAATTAAATTTTTTAATTCTATTTAATTTCATCTTATTATACTTAATAACAGAATAGTAGTTTGTATCTATACCTATCTCATCATGACAATCATATATTTTAGTATCTGCAATAGGTATATTAACATCATAATTTAATTTTATTTGAATATCTACTCCAAACAAATCATATAATAAATATATTAATCCTGATAATAATAAAATTGTTAAAATTATAATAATTGTTTTCTTATTCATAATTCATACTCCTAAACTTATCTTCATTATATCATAAGAATCTCTATAAATAATAATCAATTTATTTCATATGAGTAAGTCAATAAAACATAAATAGCATCCTGAACTGAACCCCAAAAGTTGGACAGTTATAAATAGTTTCTAATTAGAGAATTGAAACCTATAATTTACAGGTGACAATTCTTTTAATTTTATTTTATCACTTCACTAATAATGCTTACTAACTATTAAATTAACGTAGATGTTATTATCTTTATTAATAACAATATTTAAATAAATAATACTAAATAAAATAACAAGCAAATCAAATACTACTTCCTTGCTAATTATCCAACAGTTTATAAATATAGTTTGAAAAAAAACTATATATATGATATAATCACCATATCAAAAAAGAAAGATCATATTAGGGGACCTTTATGAAGCAATATAATTATAAAAATTTAAAAGAAGACGCCCATGTTTATCACTTATGGAGTCCATTGAAGTTTACCATTAAAGATAACTATCATTATATTCCTACAAGTTTTATCTTTAATCTAATTTCTAATATACTATATATTCCTATTGGGCTTCTTTTATTTATCATCAATTATCTTCTATATGGATATAAAATAGAGAATAAGCATAAGATTTTAAAAAACACTGGTCTTGTATCCATATCTAATCATCTTCATCCAATGGATTGTACTATGATTGGCCTTATCTATTTTCCTCATAGAGTATATTATCCTACTATTCAAAGTAATTTTAAAATACCTTTCATCCGTCACCTAATAAGAATACTCTATGCTATTCCTATTCCTACTAAAGAAAATCAAAAGAAGTCTTTCTATAAGCAAATAAATTCATCTTTAAGAAACAAAAAAATAGTTCAAATGTATCCTGAAGGTTATCTTTGACCTTATTATGAAGAAGTTAGAAATTTTAAATATGGAGCCTTTAAAATGGCCGTAGAAGCCAATACCCCAATTCAACCAATTAGATTTCTACTAGTAGAACCCACTGGCATTCATAAATTATATAAAAGAAAAAAATCTATTCATGCTATTGTTTTAGATCCTATATATCCAAATGATGACTTAGAACATGACACGCGTATTGAAGATTTAAAAAAACGTACTTACAAAGTTATGAAAGGAGTAAATATATGAAAGCATTAATCTTATCTTGTAGTACTGGAGGAGGACACAATTCTTGTGCTAGATATATCTATGAAGAGTTAATCAGTAATAATATTGAAGCAACCTTTAGTGATTTTTATGACATTGTTAATACTAACGCCAAAGAAATGTCATCTAAAATATATCTAAGTACTCTTGGAGGTAATGGTGAAGTTTTTAAAACAGTTTATAAACTTGGAGAACTTTACAGTAAAACAAAAATAAAAAGTCCTGTCTATCTTGTCAATAAAATGCATACTAAAAAACTATATAATTATGTTATAGACAATAACTATGATATTGTTATAACTACTCACCTATTCCCATCGTTGACTCTAACTGCCATAAATAAGGGAGCATTTCCTAAAAAAATAAAATTTATAACCATAGCTACTGACTATGAACCATGTCCGTTCATAGAAGAAACACTTCCAGACTATCTAATCATGCAAAAAGATCTAGAAGATAAATTTATAAAAAAAGGAATAAAGAAAGAAATATTGTATCCATCTGGTATTCCCGTATCTACTAAATTTATCACATCAGCCAAAAGTATTCGTAATGAATTATCAATAACAAACGAAAAAGTTATCTTAATTATGTTAGGAAGCATGGGCTTTGGAAAAATAACGAATATTCTTCACGATATTCTTCTCCTCCCTAATGTTAAAGTCCTAGTAGTATGCGGTACCAATAAAAAATTATATGAAGAATTATTACTAATAGACAACCCTAACTTAATTCCTTTAGGATTTGTGAGTAACATAAATGATCTGATATATTCTTCAGATATCGTTCTATCAAAACCAGGAGGTCTTTCATCTACTGAAATAGCATCTCTTCGTAAACCTCTTCTTCATATATTTCCAATTCCAGGTATTGAAACATATAATACAACATTCTTTGCCAATAGAACTATGAGTCTAAAATGTACTACTCCTGAAGAAATAATAACTAATATAAATAAATTACTAACTGACTCATCATTATGTCAAGAAATGATAGAAAATCAAGAAAAATATATTAATGCTTCGTCAGCCAAAGACCTAGTTGATCTAATAATAAAAGAATTTTAATTAAATTAAAAAACCTTTCCTAGTTATAATCCCACTAAGAAAGGTTTTTAATATATCTTAAGCATTATTACTAGATAATACTCTTCTTCTTACACGTCCATGACCTAATGAATTCATATCTATTTCATTAACATTTGGCATAACGATATTATTAATATCAATATTATAAAAATTAATTAATAAATTAGTCATTCTCGTATATAACTGAATAGCTTCAGCATCCCTATTTTCTTCAATAGCCTCTACAGACTTAACAATATAGTTATCAAAGAAATAATTTGCTAAATCTTTATTATTATAATCATATTTTAAATTATTAGCTATTTTAGGACCTACAACATCATAAGTCATAAGTAACGGTATATAGTTAATATTAGGCTTCATCTTATTATCTCTAAAATTTCTTAATGTTTGTAAATAATAGTTATTATCTTTATAACCTGAAATTTCACATACCATAGTAGTTATATAGCATCCTCCTCCAGAGTGACTTGCAGAATTACTATACATATTCTCTCTAGCAGAATTACTTCTACTATATGCTTCACAAAAACTATAGCACTTAGGATCAGATGCATAATGATCTTCCCCTTTAGAAGAACACCAATATTTACCACTATAGTCAGCATTTTCTTTTAAATAAGTACAAGCAGCACAATAACTTTCTAAAGACATAATATCCCTCCTTTTGATAGAATGATATAATAACACTAAATTTAAATAAAGTAAAGTCCTTCAATATTAAAAGACATATTTAGAGCCCTAAACGCCCAAATAAAAATTACATATCTTTAAATATATATGTAATTTAATTTCATTTATTCCAATAATTATAAAATATTTATACTAATTTATTCATCTACTTCTTCAAAACGATACTTCTGCTTAACATCAGGGTATTTTTTATGATCTACTTCACTATTAAACATCTCATAAGGTCTAGCCCACTTAAGTCTATCTCCATATAATGCTTGATATATTACAACCTTCTTGTATTCCTTATCATTACTCTCTTCACTATCATATACAATATCTAATACCTTATACATATTACCTTTAAAATGTCTATAAGTCTTCCCTATTTTAATAACTCTATCCATCACACAAATTTCCTTCTATAATATCCTTAACCATCCTAGTAGCCTTCTCAATATCATCATTAATAACCACATAATCATACATATCTTTATATTTAAGTTCTTCTTCTGCTATCTTAAGCCTTTCTTCAATAATATCCTTATCCTCAGTCCCTCTACCAATAAGTCTTTTTTTTAGTTCTTCCATTGAAGGAGGTGCTATATATATAAGTAATGCATCAGAAAACATCCGCTTAATATTTTTTGCCCCATTAACATCTATCTCTGTAAAAACATCTATTCCTTTATTTAACTTATCTATAACAAAATCCCGAGAAGTTCCATAATAGTTCCCATTATATAAATTATATTCGATAAAATCCCCTTCTCTAATCTTTCTTTCAAAATCCGCTCTTGAAATAAAATTATAGTTAACTCCATCTACTTCCCCTTCTCTAGGACTTCTTGTCGTATAAGAAACAGAATATTCTGCCCCAAGTTCATCAATAAGTTTATTACATATTGTTCCCTTTCCCACTCCAGATGGTCCAGATACCACAACAAATCTTCCCTTTTTCATACCTCACCTTCCATTTCTTATTACCAGTATATCATTATTTTTACATATAAAATTATAAAAATATCTATCTTTACATTAAAAACAACTATTTCTGTATATCTATTCCCCATATTTTTAAAGTAATTCTCCCATAATAAAACATACTTTTCTATTCTCAAATAGTTTACATAAAATATATAAAATGATATAATTATAAATAACTCAAGGAGGGATATTTATGAAAATATATAATACCTTATCAAAAAAAGTAGAAGAATTTATTCCTTATAATGAAAAAGAAGTAAAGATGTATACTTGTGGACCAACCGTATATCATTATGCCCATATAGGTAATCTAAGAACTTATATTACTGAAGATATTTTAGAAAAAACTCTTAATTATCTTGGATATAATGTAAAACGTGTTATGAATATTACTGATGTAGGCCACTTGTCAAGTGATGCTGATACTGGAGAAGACAAGATGTTAAAAGGAGCCAAGAGAGAACATAAAACAGTTCTAGAACTAGCTGAATACTACACTAATTGCTTTAAAGAGGACTGCAAAAAATTAAACATTAAATGGCCTGAAATTGTTGTGCCTGCTACCTCTCAAATACCTGAATACATTAAGTTTATAGAAGTTCTCTTAGAAAAGGGTTATGCTTATCTAGCTAATGGTAATGTTTATTTTGACACATCAAAGTTAGATGACTACTATAAATTAACGAATCATAACGTAGAAGAATTACTCTCAGGCGTTCGTGATACTGTTGAAGAAGATCTAAATAAAAAGAATAAAACTGACTTTGTGTTATGGTTTACTAAATCTAAATTCGAGGATCAAGAATTAAAATGGGAAAGTCCTTGGGGTCTTGGATACCCTGGTTGGCATATTGAATGTTCTTGTATCTCTCTAAAATATCTTGGAGAACATCTAGATATCCATTGTGGAGGCGTTGATAATATATTTCCACATCATACTAATGAAATAGCTCAAACAGAAAGTTATCTTGGTCATAAATGGTGTAATTATTGGGTACATGGAGAACACTTAAATGATTCAACAGGTAAAATGAGTAAATCCAAGGGAGAATTCCTAACAGTATCTCTTCTAGAAGAGAAAGGTTATAATCCACTTGCCTATCGTTTATTTTGCCTTCAATCTAATTATAAAAACCAACTAGTATTTACCTATGACTCACTTGATATTGCTAATAATACATATAATAAATTACTATCTAAAGTAAAATCATTAAAAAAAGATAATACCCCTATTGATAACATTGCCTTTAATAAATATCAAGAATCATTCAAGTCATGCTTATCTGATAATTTAAATACCTCTAATGCTCTAACAGTTTTATATGATGTCTTAAAGAGTGATATCTCTGACAATACCAAAATCTCTTTAATAAAATCATTTGATGAAGTATTGTCTCTTGATTTATTAAAAGAAGACAAAATCGATAATAAATTAGTATCTTATATTGAAAAAATGATAGAAGAAAGAAAGAATGCTAAACAAAATAAAGATTTTGCACTTGCAGATAAAATTAGAAACGAATTACAAGAGAAAGGAATTATCTTAAAAGATACCCGTGAAGGTACTACTTATGAGGTGATAAAGTAATGAATTATGATGATTATTTGCTAATTAATTATACACTTCCCTTTCTAGGAGTCTTAATTACTGCTATTGCACAAATATTTATTAATATCAGTTATAGTAAATATCGTACAGTTCCCATTGCTAAAAAGATGACCGGTCTAGAAACTGCTAGAGCTATTCTTGATGCTAATGGCCTAAGCAATGTCAAAATCAACAAAGTATCTGGTAAATTAACTGATCATTATGATCCACGTAATAAAACCGTTAATCTATCTCGTGATATATATGAAGGATATTCCATTGCTTCAGTCTCTGTAGCTGCACATGAATGTGGCCATGCTATTCAAGATAAGGATAATTATACCTTCTTAAGAATCCGTGCAGCCTTAGTACCACTAGTATCCTTCTCCTCAAAATTTGGCTACATTGTTGTCTTAATAGGATTATTATTCAACATTATGGGTCTTGCTAAATTTGGTATAATCCTACTATTAGCTATCCTATTATTTCAACTAGTTACCCTTCCCGTAGAATTTAATGCTTCAAAAAGAGCCAGAAAAGAACTATCAAAATTAAATATATTAGCTCCATATGAACAAAAAGACTCTAAAACAATGCTTACATCTGCAGCTCTCACCTATGTTGCTTCACTTGCCTCTACCCTATTACAAATATTAAGACTAGCTCTAATCGTTGCAGGACGTGATGATGATTAAAAATAAAATACTGAAAAATGTCACTAATCATTCTCAGTATTTTTTATTGTCTTTTTATAGTCAAACTTTGGAATAAAACTCTCACTAACTGTCCCCTCTTCCTGAATATAAGCCTTTCTTATTCCAAGAGTCCACGCATAATCAATAATCTCATCATATACACGCTCTTCTACTCGTTCATTTAATTCATCATACTTACATCTTCTTACCGGTGTATATTGATTCATAATACTATAAAATATCCTATTACCAAAAGTATCATATAAATATTTTAAAACCTTCTTACTATCTTCTTCATTACCTGGTAGTATTAAATGTCTAACAATAACCCCACTCTGCATATTACCGTTCTTATCAAACCTACACTTAGGTTTCTGCCTAACCATCTCCCTAATAGCATCACTAGTATATTTAAAATAGTCATTACATCTTGAATACTTAAAAGCTATCTTATCATCATAATATTTAAAATCAGGTAAATATATATCTACTATTCCATTTAACAACTTAATAGTCTCTACTCTCTCATAACCAGAACTATTATAAACTATAGGAATTATAAGCCCTCTCTCCTTAGCCATTTTAATTCCCTCAATAATAAGCGGTATATAATGAGTAGGAGTCACTAAATTAATATTAGTAGCACCTTTATCCTGCAGATCCAAACAAATCTGAGCAAATTCAGAAACCTCTATCTCTACCCCATTATTAAGTTCACTAATAAAATAATTTTGACAAAATATACATCTTAAATTACATCCACTAAAAAATATTGTTCCAGAACCATTCACGCCAGTTATTGAAGGCTCCTCCCACATATGTAGATATGCCTTAGCAATTTTTATCTTATTACCTGACTTACATGCCCCAAACTCTCCATTATTTCTGTTTACTCCACACATCTTAGGACATAACATACATTTATCCAATAACCTATTCATTTCACATCACATAAGTATTTTAACATAAATTTCATATAGAAACAAATTGTATACTAAAAGAATATATGATATAATACCTCTAAAAAGGACATATAGGGTCTAAAATACAATTCAAATGGGGGAATAGTTATGAAAAAAGAAGATTTGATAAAGTTAAAAGAAAAAATTAGCAAACTTTCTGATGAAGAGAAGAAATTAAGAGATCTATACTTAAGAAAAATATCATCAGGAGAATTATATGGCCCAATGACAGGATATCCAAGCATTGATAAGCCATGGTTAAAGTATTACAATGAAAATAACATTGGATTAAGAAGAACTAACAGTAATGCATATGAATATATGAAGGCCAACAACAAAGATAATTTATCTTCTATTAGTATTAGCTATATGAATGAGGATATTACATATGCCGAATTACTAAAAAATATAGATACAGCCACAAAATCATTAATTAAATTAGGCATAAAAAAAGGTGATGTAGTATCTTTAGTAATGGCGAATATACCAGAAAATATCTATCTGTTTTACGCAATAAATCGTCTTGGCGCAGTTGCTAATATGATTGACCCTAGATTAAAAAAAGAAGAAATGATTGAAATATTAAATAATACGAATTCTTTTAACTTAATTTCAATAGATACTTTTCTTAATTCTAAAACGATTAAATATTTAAAATCACATACCAGTCTTAAGAATATCGTATTAATTAATCCACTAGAATCATTAAGTAAAAATAAAATATTAAAGTTTTATATTAGTTTAAAAGAAAAAATAATAATAGATTATAAAAAACATAGTTTAACTCTATGGGATAATTTTATAAATAATGGAAAACTTGTTTCATTAGAAAATATTCCATCTACTACTGAAGAAGTGCCAGCAGTCATGGTGAGGACGGGTGGAACAACAGGTAAGCCAAAAACAGTGGTATTAACAAACAAAAATTTAAATGAAATGGCTAACCAGCACGCTCTAGGAGAATATAATTTTAAAAAGAAAGATATTTTTCTTGATTTTTTGCCACCATTTATAGCATATGGAATTTGTGGCGCAACGCATATGCCTTTAGTACTTGGATTAAATCTTAGGTTGCTTCCTAAGTTTGATGCTAAGGAATTTCCAAAACTTATGAAAAAATATCAACCAAACGTTGTATTTGGTGGGCCAATATTATATGAAAAAATGTTGCTTAATAAAGCTACAAAGAATATTGATTTGTCTACTCTAAAGGTTCCCGTATCTGGCGGAGATACAATGAATGTTGAGTTAGAACGAAAAATAAATAATTACTTTTATAACAATAACTGCCATCATCATGTAGGCCAAGGCTATGGAATGACCGAAGTATCATCATCAGCCTGTTATTCTAAAGAAGAAGCATATTGTGAAGGAAGTGTTGGTATTCCACTAATAAATAATAGTATTGCCATTTTTGATCCAGAAACAAGTGAAGAAAAACACTATGGTTCAGAAGGTGAAATATGTATAAAAACTGATACTACTATGATGTGCTATTTAAATAACAAAGAAGAGTATGAAAAATTGATTAGAATTCATTCTGATGGTTCTTCATGGGTTCATACTGGGGATATTGGCAAAATGAATGATTCTGGAAATCTATTTGTAGTAGGTAGAATGAAAAGAATAATTGTATCAAATGGATCAAAAATATTTCCTACAACCATAGAAAATATAATTTCTAAACACCAAGAAGTGCTAACATGTACCATCGTCGGAGCTAAGCATAAATCATTAAGAAGTGTACCAGTAGCTCACATCGTATTAAAGGATAAAAATACAAACTTAGATATATTAGTATCTGAAATTGATAATGAAATAAAAAAAGAATTACCAGATTATTATTTACCTTATATATATATTTTCAGAAAAGAAATGCCTCTAACATCTATAGATAAAATAGATTACAAGTTATTAGAAAATGAATCTTATTCATTCAAAGAAAAAATTATAGATAATGTAAATTATACTAAACCAAAAAGAAAAATAAAAAGGAGAATTTAAATATGGAAAGTGTCGTTGTTGCTATTTGCTGCCTAATATTCTTGATTATAATAACATTTGTGTTTTTTACTAAACCAAAAATAAATAAATTAGAAAATAAATCGTTTTCTTGGTTACTAGTTTTAAATATGATAGGATTAATATTACAAATATTAAGTTATATTTTAATAAATAATTATCCTAATTTTCAAAATACAATATATTATATAATTATTATAAGAGTTATTTTTTGTTATTATGTACTATGGGAATTATTTTTTGTATATTATATAACAATAATTTCATTTTCATTAAACGAACAAGAAAATAGATTAAAGAATATTAAAAAAATTACAATATTTTTTATAATAGGATTATTTATTGCAGTACAAACATTAATTTTACCGATAAAAATAACAGAAGTTAATGGCTTATATTATCCAGCAGGATTGGCAATGACATTTATGGCTATTGGTGTACTTTATGGAATATTGATTATACTATACTGTATTGTTAAAAATTTTAAGCATATTATAGATATAAAATATTTGCCGTTGTTATTCTATATTGTTTTTGGTTCTATATCTATAATCTGGCAGATGTCTAATCCCAAACTACTTTTAATTACGCCTATTGAATCTTTAGTACTATTCTTAATGTACTTCACCATTGAAAACCCTGATATGAAATTACTTAAAGAAATGCATGAAGCTAAAGAAATAAGTGATAATGCTAATGAAGAAAA
>OJAW01001383.1_pt1 | contig 14173 bp, 15 predicted proteins | sample 1589151 | NCBI WGS metagenome assembly OJAW01 (sample SAMN03283290) | human gut metagenome | biome: human-associated habitat; material: feces | host: Homo sapiens | place: Peru | collected 2012 | reverse complement strand
TTAGGTGCTTTCTTTATTGGAGATATTATGGAAGGAATAATGGTTGTTTCTCTTTATACAATTGGTAAAATTTTAGAAGAAAAGGCAATCAATAATTCTCGAAAATCAATTAAGGATTTAATCGATATAAAACAAAGTTATGCCAATGTTTTAATAGATGAGGAATTAAAAGAAGTAGCCGTAGAAGATGTTAAAATTGATGATATCATGGTTGTTAAAAGTGGCGAAAAAATCCCAGTTGATGGAATTATTATTGATGGTAAAACGAAAATAGATACATCATCTTTAACTGGTGAATCAGAATTTTTAAATGTTTTAGAAAATGATGAAGTATTATCTGGTTCCATTAATATGGGGGACGTGATAAAAGTGAAAGCTACAAAAACTTATTCTGATTCGACAGTTTATAAAATTCTAGAATTATTAGAAAGTGCAACTGATAAAAAAACTAAAACAGAAACAATTGTCTCTAAAATAAGTAAAGTATATACTCCAATAATATTAATTTTAGCAATACTAGTTATTATTATTTTACCAACCGTATTTTCAATTGATTTAACTGACGCTATTTACAGAGGATTAACTTTTTTGGTAGTATCTTGTCCTTGTGCTATTGCTATATCTGTTCCACTTTCTTATTTTACAGGAATAGGTGTTGCTAGTAAAAGAGGAATATTAATTAAAGGAAGTAATTATTTAGATAATTTAAGTAATGCTAAAAGTATTATTTTTGATAAAACAGGTACTTTAACTAATGGTACATTTACTGTTACAGATATTCAAATATTAGATGATAATTATACTAAAGAAGAAGTAATTGATATATTAAGAAAAGGTGAATCATTTTCTAATCACCCAATTGCTAAATCTATTTTAAAATTATCTAGTGATAAAGTTAATACTAAAGATGTCCTAGAATATAACGAAGAAGAAGGAAAAGGTATTACTTTTAAACTGGGTAAGAAAAAAATTTCTATTGGTAATAAATTATTGTGTGACTGTAAAATAGATGCTTTAATACATTTAAATATTGATGGAAAACATATTGCTTCAGTTACAATTAATGATGGAATTAAAGATAAAGCAAAAGAAACAATTTCTTTATTAAAAAAAGTAGGAATTAAGACTTATATGTTTACTGGAGATAAAAAAGAAGTTGCTATTAATATTGGTAAAAAATTAGAAATAGATGAAATTAAATATGAAATGTTACCTACAGATAAGTTTGAAATATATGATAGTGTTGAATCCAAAGAAGGAATTACTATCTTTGTAGGAGACGGAATAAATGATGCACCAGTTTTAAGACGAGCAAATATTGGTATTTCAATGGGAAGTATTGGTTCAGAATCCGCAATTGAAGCAAGTGATGTTGTATTAATTAATGATAGATTAGATAAGATTCCTGAAGCAATTAATATTTCTAAATATACTAAATTTATTATTAAACAAAACTTGATATTTGCTTTATCAGTAAAAATAATTGTTTTATTATTAAGCGTTTTAGGATACGCCAATATGTATTTAGCAGTTTTTGCTGATACCGGAGTAACACTTCTTACGATATTAAATACATTAAGAATAATGAGAAAATATAAATAAATTAGAAACTACGGTTTCTTTTTTTAATAATAATTTAAAAAATACATATATTTTACTAGGTGATATAGTGAAAAAAATATGTATATTTTTGTTTTTAATGTTTTTTTCTGTTGGTGTAGTAAAAGCAGAAGAAATAGTTAATTTAGCAGAAAACGCAACTAGTGCCATTATTATTGAAGCATCTACCGGGGAAGTTATTTGGAAGAAAAATGAAAATGAAAAAAGACCTCCAGCATCAATGACTAAAATGATGAGTATGTTACTTATTATGGAAGCATTAGAAAAAGGAACTATAACTATGGAAGAAGAAGTAACTGCTTCATTAAGAGCCTCTTCGATGGGTGGCAGTCAAATTTTTTTGAAGTCTGGAGAAAAAATGAGCGTTAATGATTTACTAAAAGGAATTGCTATTGGTAGTGGTAATGATGCAACTGTAGCAATGGCAGAAAGAATCGCAGGAACAGAAGAAGCGTTTGTTAAAATGATGAATGATAAAGCAAGAGAAATTGGTGCTAAAAATACTAATTTTAAAAATTCAACTGGACTTGATGCTGAAAATCATTATTCAACTGCTTATGATATGTCATTAATTGCTAAAGAATTAGTTAAACACGAAAAAATATTAGAATTTACTTCGACATATGAAGACTATTTAAGAAAAGATTCTAGCAGTCCATTTTGGTTAGTAAATACAAATAAACTAGTAAGATTTTATCAAGGAGTAGATGGTTTAAAAACTGGTTTTACTAAAGAAGCGGGTTATTGCTTAACTTCAACTGCTGTAAAAAATAATATGAGATTAATAACAGTGGTAATGAACGAACCAACACCACAAATGAGAAATGGTGAAACAACAACAATGTTAGATTATGGATTTAATATGTATAGTATAGATTTAATATTAGAAAAAGATAGTGTTATAAAAGAAGCAAAAATAGAACTTGGAAAAGAAGAAAAAGTACAAATTGTACCAACTGAAGATGTAAAAATATTAAATAACAATAATAAAGAAAAAAGAAATGTTACTTATAAATTAAAACTAGATAATATAACTTCACCAGTAAAAAAAGGTGATATCGTTGGTAAAATTGAAATAGTAGAAAATGACAAAGTAATAAACGTAATAAGCGCTACAGTAAAAGATGATGTAGAAAAAGCAGGTTTATTTACTGTTTATTATAGAAATCTAAAAAAATTATTTGCAGGATTTTAATACCTAGATTATTCTGGGTATTTTTAATCATGAATAATTACTTTGTATGTAGAAATAATTGAAAATTAGCTATTAAAAAAATAACTAGCAAATTATAAATTATATGTTATATGTATATAAATATACAAATAAATGTTATTTTGAAAGTGAGGTTAAATATGAATTTAAGTATTGGTGAGTTTTCTAAAATTGCTAACGTTCATATAAAATCATTAAGATATTATGATAAACTTGGAGTATTAAAACCAATTTATGTTGACCCTAAAACAAATTATCGGTATTATTCATATCAACAACTTGGTATACTTGACGCTATTTCTACTTGTATCGATGTAGGTATTCCTTTAAAAGAATTTAACAAATTTATGAGTGAAGATAAGACAACTATATATTATGATAAATTACTAGAACAAGGAAAAATGCTTGCAGAGAAAAAATAAATGAAATAAAAAATAGCATCAATAAAATGGAATATATAAAAACTAAAAAATATAATATAGATATAATTAATGATAAAATAATGGGTCCAAATCCTTTAAAACTAGAAGAAGAATTACTAAAAGATAATAAAATTAAACCAAATGGAATAGTTATGGGTTTAGGTAGTGGTCTAGGAATAACATCAGTATTTTTAGTAAAAGAATATGGATTTAAAGTATATGCAACTGATTTATGGGGTGATAAAGAAGAAAATAGAAAGTTTTTTACTGAAATGGGTTTAACTAATGAAGAAATAATTCCTGTTAAGGCAGATGCAACAGATTTAAGGTTTGATAAAAATTTCTTTGATGCAGTAATTAGCACGGATTCTTATAATTATTTTGGTAGAGATGAAAAATATTTAGATGAAAAATTATTGCCATTTGTAAAAAAGGTGGATATATTTATATTACTGTTCCTGGAATGAAAAGGGATTGTCATAATGATATTCATGAAGAATTACTATTATCTTGGAATAAGGAACAATTAGATTATATACACGATATCTATTATTGGAAAAATATAGTATCTAAATCAAATGATAGTGAAATAGTTTCAATATATGAAATGGAAGGTAATGAAGAATGTTGGAATGATTGGATAAAGTGTGATAATGAATATTCTAGAAATGATAAAAAGGCAATAGAAGCTGGAGCATTAAAATATTTAAATTTTATTGCTATTATATTAAGAAAGAAATAGAAATACTTAAAGCAAGTATTTTTTTCTTCGTAAAATTTTAGTAAAGCAAGTATATTTTTCTTGAGTTAATTATTTCAAAATGTTATACTTAAAAAGTACCACAAATAAGAGGAGATATAATTTGAGAAAAATAGTTAGTTTAATTACTACTTGTCTAATATTTGTATTAGGAGTATATTTTATATATAATTACAATAAAGAAGATATTACTATTAATAGTGTAACTTTATATAATACATTAAAAAAAGAAAAAACTAGTATTAATACTACTGGGGGAATATGTTTACTTGGTATAATGGATAAAGATAAAGATGGTTGGTATATAAATCTTGATAATATAATTAATATAAATCTAGATAATGGTAGTAAAAAAAGTTTTAATAATGTTAATAAAATTAGAATATATGATGGAAAATTAGTAAATATAGAATCTTTTTATAAAGAATTAGTAACTCTAAAAGGAATAATTGATAATCAAGATGATATATTATATTTAGTACCTTATTTAATTGTAAGAGGTAAGAATACCATAGATAATGTTGGAGTATCTAATTTAGATAAAATTAATAATGAAAGAGAATTTGATAGTAATCTTCTTCCTTTAGAAATGAATTCAATTAATAAGGATAAAATATATAAATATAATTATTATATGTTAGATAATGAATCTTTAGAATATTTAGGTAATGATTTTATATTATTTTATAAGGATTTTGTAAAAGCATTTTTAAATTATAAAACTAGTGTAAAAGTTTCTAAAAAAGAATATGCAGATATATTAATTAGTATTTTAGATTATGAATTTCCAGTCTTTTTTTCAGATGGAGAATATGATTTTTTAAATTATTATAATGAAGAAGATAAAACATTTAATTGGAAATATAAAACTAAAAATAAAGAAGAACATAATGCTTTATTAAAAGAATTTGAAAATAATGCTAATATGTTTTTAAATGGAGTAAGTAATGAAGATGATGATAGTATTAAAGCACAAAATATTTATCATAACTTATCTAAAGTGATTACTTATAATACTGAAGGATTAAAAAGATTTAAGAATTTAGAATCATACTATGTATATAAAAATAAAAGTGGAGTATCTAATTCAATTGCTAATACTTATTGTCAATTACTTACCCAAGTAGATATTTCTTGTACCCTAGTCGTAGGAATTAAAGATAATAATCCATATACTTGGTCTTTAATTAAAATAGATAATGATTATTATTTTGCAGATATTTCTAGAGAAATTAATTATAGTAATGGTAAAGATTATAAATATTTTGGTATTAGTATAAATGAATTTAATGATACTAAAGATATTATTATTGGTAGATATAATTATAAAAGTATAACTGAATTAGAATATGATTTTCTAAAAAAATTAGATATTAATTCTTAAAAAAATATATGTAAAGAATGCATAAAAATATTGTGTATTCTTTTAATTTATATTATAATTATATTTGAGGAATGATATAATGAAAAAGAGAAGTATTAGTGCATTTTTTATAGTGTTAATTCTTACCATTGCTATTTATTATGGAAGTTATTTATTTGGAATACTTATAGGATTATGTGCTATTTTAGGTTTTAGGGAATTTGTTAATATTAAGAAAAAAGGTAATAAAAATAAGTTAAGTTGTATAGAATTAATTAGTTTAATAACATTATTATTGCTAGTATTTAATAATACATTTTATATTATTGATAGTATTAGTTTATTAGCATTACCAATTCTTACTTTTACAATACCTATTGTTATATATAATGATAAAGATAAGTATAATATTAATGATTGCTTTTATTTATTTGGGGTTGTACTTATTTTAGGCATTGCTTTTAATAGTTTAATATTATTTAGAAGTAAAGATATTTGGTTATGTGTTTATGTATTTTTAATTTCATTTATGACAGATACTTATGCTTATATTGGAGGAATGTTAATTGGAAAAAATAAATTAACTAGTATATCACCAAAGAAAACTATCGAAGGAAGTATTATTGGTACAGTTATGGCAACTTTTCTTGGTACTTGCTTTTATAACATATTAATTAATGATATTGGTTTAATAGAAATAGCATTAGTTAGTTTAGTATTATCTGTTATTTCACAATTTGGAGATTTATTCTTTAGTAGTATTAAAAGATATTATGATAAAAAAGATTATTCTAATTTAATACCAGGACACGGTGGAATATTAGATAGATTAGATAGTGTAATCTTTGTAACAATAGCATTAAATTTAATTTTAAATATTTTATAGGAGGGAATATAATGACACTTATTTGGTTTATTTTGATTTTAGGAGTTATAATTTTAGTTCACGAATTCGGACATTTTATCTTTGCTAAATGGGCTGGAGTATATGTATATGAGTTTTCAATAGGTATGGGTCCAAAACTATTTAGTAAAAAAGATAAAAAAGGAGAAACAGAATATTCAGTTAGATTAATACCAATTGGAGGCTTTGTTAGACTTGCTGGTGAAGAAGTAGATGATGATAAAAAAATAGGTAAAGACCGCAAATTATATAATAAAGGTTTTTGGCAAAGATTTATGATAATGTTTGCAGGACCAATGAATAACTTTATATTATGTTTTGTAATATTATTAATTAGTGCTTTAACATATGGTAGTATTTCCCAAAAACCAGTAATTGATTCCGTTAGTCCAGATTATCCAGCATATAAAGCAGGGATAGTTGGAGGAGATACTATTCTTAGCATTAACGGAGATAAAGTAGATAGTTGGAGTGAAGTACAACTTCTTATTCAGACTGCAAAAGGTAGCAAGTTAGAAATAGTATTAAAAGACATTAATAACAAAAAGAAAACCATAACACTTACTCCAGAAGCAGTAAAAAATGAAGACGGAAGTACAAGTTATCTTATCGGCGTAGGAATGCGAAGAAAAGTAGAAAAAGGTGTAGTTCCCTCTTTAAAAAATGCTTGTGAAACTACTGGTTCATTATTTAAATTAATGCTAGTTACTGTTAAAGAATTATTTACTGGTGGAGTAGCAGTTAAAGAATTATCTGGTCCAGTTGGAATATATACAGTTGTTGGAGAACAAGCAAAAGCAGGCTTTGAAAGTATTTTAAGTTTAATTGCTTTCTTATCAATAAATGTCGGAGTAATTAATTTAATACCATTTCCTGCGTTTGATGGAGGAAGAATATTATTCTTAATTATTGAAAAATTAACTAAAAAGAGTATTTCTACTTCCGTAGAAAATATGGTTAATAATATTGGATTTTTACTACTAATATTACTTATGATTTATGTAACATTTAATGATATTATTAGATTATTTTAGAAATTAAGTAAAATTAATTTCTTTTTTTTCTTTTTTTTGATATAATTACTTTAGAAAGTAGGTAGAAGTATGGGAAAAATTAACGAAAATTTAATTAAAAATAATATTAGGATGTTAGCACTAGATATGATAGATAATGCTAAAAGTGGTCATCCTGGTATAGCACTTAGTGCGGCTCCAATTATTTATACACTTTTCGCCCATCACATAAATGTTGATTTAGATAGACCTGACTTTTGCAATCGTGATAGATTTGTTTTAAGTGCAGGACACGGTAGTGCATTACTTTATGCAACGTTATTTGCAATGTATAATACTTATGATATCGAAGACTTAAAAAGTTTTAGAAAATATGGTAGTGTTTGTCCGGGACATCCTGAATATGATATAAATCATAGAATTGAAGCAACCACTGGATTATTAGGTCAAGGTTTTGCTAATGCTGTAGGTATGGCAATTAGTGAAAAATACCTAGAAGCAAACTTTAATTCTAAAAAGAATACCGTATTCGATTATAAAGTATATGCTTTATGTAGTGATGGAGACTTTATGGAAGGAATCTCTTATGAAGCAGCATCTTTAGCGGGTACTCTTAATCTAGATAACTTAATAGTATTTTATGACGCTAATGATGTAACATTAGATGGAAGTGCTGAAAAATCATTTACTGAAAGTGTTATTGAGAGATTCGAAGCAATGGATTGGGAAGTTTTGGAAGTTAAAAATGGAGAAAGTATTAAAGAAATAAATACCGCTATAGAAAAAGCAAAAAAATCTAAAAAACCAGTATTAATTGGCGTAAATACTGTTATTGGTAAATACTCTAAATACGAAGGAACAAATAAAGTTCATAGTGGTCCGTTAGAAAAAGATGATTTAGAAAATATCAGAACTACACTTGGAGGCTTTCTACCATTTGATTATGATAAAGAAAACTTTAGCCATTTAAGAAAAATGGTTAGAGAAAGAAATAAAGATAATTATTCTAACTGGTATTTAGAATATGAAACATATAAAGATACACATAGTGAAGAAGAATTAGAAAATCTAGAAACAATTATTAAAAATGAAGATATTGTATTACAAATAGATAAAGTAGTAGATACTTCGAAAATATTTGTAGATAAAACAATGAGAGAAATAAATTATCAAATAATGAATGTTATTTCAGCATTTATCCCTAATTTTATCGGAGGAAGTGCTGATATGGCAACTTCTACAAAAACATATTTAAAGAAACAAGGAGATTTTTCTAAAGATAATTATGCTGGTAAAAATATTGCTTTTGGAGTAAGGGAACAAGCAATGGGAGCAATATTAAATGGTATGGCATTATCTAGTATGAAAGTATTTGGTTCAACTCATTTAGTCTTTGCTGATTATCTAAAACCAATGATAAGAATGAGTGCAATGCAAAACTTACCAGTAACATATGTATTTACTCACGATAACTTCACTATTGGAAGTGATGGACCAACTCATCAACCAATCGAACAATTAGGAATGTTAAGAAGTATCCCTAATCTAAATGTTTATAGACCAGCAGATTATAGAGAACTTCTTGGTAGTTGGAATTTAATTTTAACTAGTGGCAAACCAAGTGCTTTAATCCTTCCTAAAGACCACGTAGATACTTTAGAACACACTAGTATTAAAGGTGTAAAATATGGTGCTTATATAGTAAGTGAAGTTAAAACAAAACTAGACTTAATATTAATATCTTCTGGGGAAGAATTAAATCTTGCTATTAAATTAAAAGATGAATTACTTAAAAACTTTATCGAAGCAAGAGTAGTTAGTATGCCTAATCTAGATTTATTTACTAAACAAGAAAATAGTTATAAAGAACAAGTATTTCCTAGAGGTTATAAAAAAATGTTTTTAGAATTTTCTAATGATCCTAATCATTTTAGATTTGTAGATAGTGAAAATGATCTAATTGATGTAAATAAATACTTAAAGAGTGCCTCAAAAGAAGAACTAGAAAAAGAATACGAATATGATGTTGCTAGTTTAATAATAAAAATTAAGAATAATTTATAATTCGACAAAATAATTAAATTATAGTATGTATAATTAATCTTGGTGATATGATGAGAACATACTATATTTTTAAAATTAATAAATACTTTTCATATGTATATAAAAATAAACCTTATAAAATATATAAAACTATCGAAGAAATCTATCATACCAAGGAATATGATATGGTACTTACTTATAAAATATACGAACAAATTGCTATTCCTTTTATTAAGGGGGAACTAAATAAATATTTATATGAATTATATAATGATAATATTTGTTATTTAACTAATAAAAATACACACATATATAGTAGTAATTTCGAATATAGTAAATTAGTAATAACTAATTCTAATTTAAAAATAAAAACTAGTGTTAATTATCCAATATTCTTAAATGATATAAATAATTATTTTGATAATATATTCGTATGCGATTTTATAAATAAAGATTATTTTTGGTTAGATAAAATAATAAAAAAAGATAGACAAAGTGAAAAATATGAAGTAAAATAATGAAATGGAGGTAATAATATGTTTTGGGATATATTATATTTAGTAATTGGTTTAATCGTAGGATTTGTAATTGGATTTTTTATAGCAAGAAAATATATGCAAAAATACTTAAAACAAAATCCCCCAATTAACGAACAAATGATTAAAACAATGATGAGTGGAATGGGAAGAACTCCTAGTCAAAAGCAAATTAATCAAATGATGAAACAAATGAATAAAATTAAATAATACTTACACTTGTAGGTATTTTTTTCTTTTAATAAATTTTTCTTGATTTACAAAATCATTAATTTTAATTATTATTTTTTTGGTTTTGTAGCAAAAAAAAATAAAAAATGATATAATGTAAATATAATGGTGGTGGTAATTATGGAGACAATAGATTTATTTAATGAATTATTAGAAAATAATACAATTAATGATATGGCAACTAAATTAAATTTACATATTGGGACTGTAAGAAGATGGAAAAGTAATAATTCTGTCCCTAAGAATTATTTTAATGATTTAAATTCATTGCTGGATAATAAATATGATAACAAAGACAAATACAGAGATAAGGATCAATTTTATACAACCCAAATTACTGCTGAATATTGCTATAATAAAACTTTAGAAGTGTTAAAAAAACTTGAGATTGATGAAAAAGAATATATATTCATTGAACCAAGTGCTGGATGTTGTAATTTCTATTCGCTTTTACCTAAGAATAGAAGAATAGGTGTAGATATAGATCCAAAAGGTAAATTAAAAAACGAATTAATAAAATCAGATTATCTGAATTTTTATCCTGATGCTAACAAAAAATATATAGTGGTTGGTAATCCACCTTTTGGATTGCGTGGTAATTTAGCGTTAAGGTTCATTAATCATTCGTGTGATTTTGCGGATGTAGTTGCCTTTATATTACCACCTTTATTTAATTCAACAGGTAAGGGTGTACCGATGAAAAGAGTTATTGGATATAAATTGGCATATTCTGAAAAATTACCTAGAAATTCGTATGAATATCCTGATGGAACTTTGGTAGATGTTGCTACAATATTTCAAGTTTGGATTAAGGTTAACACTGATAAGATTGAAAACAAGGAAATTAAAACTTGTGATACATTTGCTAAAGTTTATAGTTTGTCTGATGGTGGTACTCCATCAAGTACAAGAAATAAAAAAATGCTTGATAAATGTGATGTTTATTTACCTTCGACTTGTTTTAAGGGAATGTGTGCATATGATACATTTGAAGCTTTACCTAATAAAAGAGGGTATGGTATTGTGTTTAAAAAATATAATGCTAAATTAAGAGACTTATTTTATAACAAAGTTAACTGGGAAAAAGTTGCTTTTGTATCTACAAATGGTGCACTTAATTTGCGTACTGATTTGATAATGAACCAAATTATTGAAGGGGGATATTTTGATGAGTAATAAAAACGATATAGAATTAAGTACATTTTTAATTTCATTACTTGAAGAAGTAAAGCAAGAAGATGATATTGACGAATGGGATGGTGCTAAGTATGAATTACAAAGAAAAATTCAAATTGATAAACGTGGGAGTGTGGGAGAACGTTTCTTTAGTCAAATGTTAACTTTATTATATCCTAGACGTATAACATATAAAGATGGGGATCAAGGTGATTGGGATCTGAGTATTGGAAAAATGAAATTTGAAATTAAAACTGCATCGTTGGGTAAGAATGGTAAGTTTCAAAATGAGGGTTTAAAAAAACATGGTGATTATAATGGCGTTTTGTTTTTGGGAATAGCACCAAACGATATTTATATGTACTGTATTAAAGTTAGCAATATAGATTTTGAAAACCATAAAATAGATCATAATGGAGTTCGTGTTAATTTACATAACAGAGGAAAAGATGAGACTAGTGATAATGCTACAGGGGTCGGTTACAAATGTGATCTTAAACCATCACAAATGACAAAAATAGATACTATTGGAGATTTGAAAAAAGTATTTGATGAAGAATTTGAAGATGAAATTAATTAGTAGTTCAATTTTTCTTGATTTTAAATTACTTTTATTATATAATTAAAGTATAAATAGTAGTCTAGAATGAAAGGAGTAACACTATGTTTAAATTGAATAGAAAAGGACAAACTTTAGTAGAATACGTTTTAATTATTGCTTTAATTGCTGTACTTACAGTAGGATTAGTTAGAATTTTTGGTGGTTACTTAACTGATGCAATTACTAAAGCAGGTTGTACTATTAATGGAAAGGAATTTGTCGAAGGTGCAAAGATAGGTAAAGGCTATTGTGCTGGAGATGAAAATAGGTTACTTGATTAGATTTATCAGGAGAAGAAATGGAAAAAGTGTATAACAAATTAGTTAGAGATAATATCCCTAATATAATAAGAAATAATAACGAAGAACCAATTACTAGAATTTTGTCTGACGCTGAATATAAAAATGAATTAGAAAAAAAGTTGTATGAAGAATATCAAGAAGTAATTGAAACAACAGGAGAAGACAGAATAGAAGAACTAGCAGATATGCTAGAAGTAATGAAAGCATTAGCAAAATTAGAAAATAAAACTCTGGAAGATATTATTAACACTTCAGAACAAAAAAATAAAAAACGTGGTGCTTTTAACGAAAAAATATTTTTAGAAAAAGTAATTTAATTAATAAGTTTTAATTTTAATATATACCAACTAGGTATATTTTTTTAATGTAAAGTTAGTTACTAAATTGTTAACTATATTGAAATAAAAAAAATACTATGATATAATTAAAATACCTGGAGGACTCGATATCTTTAGTATAAAACCGACTAAAGATATATTAAGGGGAACTAAAGTAAGTTATGTGTTGAACGCTTAAACATTTCTTTGAGAATCCTAATTAACTTATGGTGTTCTACCACCTGTGTGAAAAACGCGCGGGTTTTATCTTATCAGAGTCGATCCTTTGGGTTTTTTTATTGCCATTTTTTCTGTTTTGTGCTACTATTAATACGGAGGTGGGTATATGATACCTTTTAAAAAAGCAAATATATTATTACCAAAGAAAGTAGATATGACAAAGTGGTCTGTTGTAGCGTGCGACCAATATACTAGTGAACCAGACTATTGGAAAGAAGTATATGAAATAGTAGGGGATAGTCCCTCAACTTTAAATATTACTTTACCAGAAATTTTTCTAGAAGATGCTTCAGTAAATGAACGAATTACTAAAATTAATGAAACAATGAAAGAATATTTAGATAAAGATTTATTTATTGAATACAAAGATGCAATGATTTATCTAGAAAGAACTCAAAAAGACGGAAGAATTCGTGAAGGATTAATTGGTATGGTTGATTTAGAAGATTATTCTTTCAAAAAAGATTCTCAAACATTAATTAGAGCAACTGAAAAAACTGTAATAGAAAGAATACCACCAAGATTAAAAGTTAGAGAAAATGCCTTATTAGAATTACCTCATATTATGATTTTAATTGATGACTCTAAAAAAGAAATAATCGAAGAAGTTAAAAACAAAGTTAATGATAATGAAATCGTTTATGATTTTGATTTAATGGAAAATGGGGGACATATCAAAGGATATAAATTAAGTGATAATGTTAGTGATGAAATAATTAGTAAATTAGAAAAATTAAGTGATAAAACTACATTCGAGAAAAAATATAATGTCAAAGATAAAGGAGTATTATTATTTGCTATGGGAGATGGTAACCATTCTTTAGCAACTGCTAAAACTAATTATGAAAACTTAAAAAAGACTATGACTAAAGAAGAATACTTAAATAATCCAGCAAGATATGCTTTAGTAGAATTAGTTAATTTACATAGTGATGCTTTAGAATTTGAACCAATTCATAGAGTTATATTTGATACAGATGTTAATGATTTAATTAAAGAATTATATAAATATTACGATATAAATGAAGAAGGTAAAGGACAATATTTTCGTTTAGTTACTAAAGATATAGATAAAAAATTATATATTTCTAATCCTAAATCTAATATTTCTGTAGGTTCAATTCAAATATTTTTAGATGAATACTTATCTAATCATTCAGGTAAAATAGATTATATTCACGGAGATGATACTACTATAAATATGGGAATGCAAGAAGGTAATGTTGGTATATTATTCGAAGCAATGCCAAAAAGTGAATTATTTAAAACAGTTATACTTGATGGAGCATTACCTAGAAAAACATTTTCTATGGGACACTCTTACGATAAAAGATTTTATCTAGAAGCAAGAAAAATTAAATAGAAATTCCTTAAAAGATGAACTAGTCAACAAAAAGTAGACAGTTAAATAGAATTTATTTGAACCCTAATT
>OJAW01001381.1_pt1 | contig 14184 bp, 12 predicted proteins | sample 1589151 | NCBI WGS metagenome assembly OJAW01 (sample SAMN03283290) | human gut metagenome | biome: human-associated habitat; material: feces | host: Homo sapiens | place: Peru | collected 2012 | reverse complement strand
CATATTGCCTTTAATTTTTTTATAAATTTTGTCTCACATCATTTACAATTATACACAGAAAAATCAAAAAAGACATCATCCTAAGACGACATCTTATATAAATAAATACTCTGGTTTTTTATAATTCAAAGAATAATCTTTATCATCTCTATATTCTTCAACTAAGACTACTTTCTCTTCTTCTAAACTCTTCTTAACATCAATTATTCTTTGATTCCTAGAACCTCTAAAATAAATATCTAAACTCTTCTCTTCCAAAACAAATTTACCATCTACTAATACATCAATATAATCTAATAATTTTCTTTGCTTTGGATTATTAATAATAGTCTCATATGTAAAACCTGTATAACACCAAATATTAAGTCCCATCTCTTTCGCAGCCTTACATATTTCTATACAAGCATCACTTTGACACATTGGATCTCCTCCAGATAAAGTTATTCCGTCTTGTCCCTCTATATTTCTTAACTCTTCAATAACTTCTTTTATATCTACTAGAAATCCTCCATTAAAATCATGTGTCCCAGGGTTATGACAGCCTTTGCAGTTATGTGGACACCCTTGAGTCCACACAACTGTCCTTATTCCTTCACCATCTACTATTGAATCTGGTTGTAAATCAGCGGCTAATCTAATTTCCATTACTTAGTCTCTTTTAGTAATTCTTTAACACCAGAATGTTTAACGCGATCTCTTTCCTCTGCTCTTTTACCATTATTAAATCTTGAAACATCTCCTGCTAAATATCCTGTAACTCTTCTAATTCTTTCAAACTTTTCTCCTTCGCCAACTATTTTTTCCATAAATATTCCTCCTACTTCTTTTAATTAATTATTTATTTATCTACCACAACACTCAGGTGCTGTAATTTGTTCTATTGGAACTCCCTCAAATTCATGTCTTCCACATCCAGGACAAACATCATTAATTACACCAACATATCCACAAACAGGATCTCTATCTACTGGATGGTTAACTGCACCATATCCAATACCGTTTTCCTTCATTATACGAATAACTTTTTCAAAAGCATCAACGTTACTAGCAACATCTCCATCTAACTCAATATATGAAATATGTCCACCATTAGTTAATTCATGATAAGGAGCCTCAGTCTTAATCTTATCAGTAATACTAATATTATAATAAACTGGAACATGGAATGAATTAGTATAATACTCTCTATCAGTAACACCTTTAATCTTTCCATAAATTGCTTTATCAATAGATGTAAATCTACCAGATAATCCTTCAGCAGGAGTTGCTAAACATGCAAAGTTAAGATTATTTTGAGCAGCATACTCATCACATCTATCTCTCATAAACTTAATTATTTCAAGTCCTAATTTTTGACTCTTCTTATCTTCTCCTTGATGTTTACCAGTTAAAGCCTTTAAACATTCCGCAAGACCTATAAAACCAATTGATAAAGAACCATGTTTCCATACTTTTCTTAAACGATCAGTAGGTTTTAACTTCTCACCATTTGTCCAAACTCCTTGTCCTAATAAGAATGGGAAGTTGTATGAATGTTTACTACATTGAACCTCAAATCTTTCAAGTAATTGATCACGAACCTTATCCATAATCTCTCCAAGTTCTTCATAGAAACCTTTCATATCTGCTTTATCTCTTTCTTTTAAAGCAATACCATGTTTAATACCAAGTCTTGGTAAATTAATTGTTGTCCAAGATAAATTACCTCTACCAGTAACAACTTGATTATCAGGAGAAGTAACATCTCCAATAACACGAGTACGGCATCCCATATAAGCAATCTCTGTATTTATATCTCCAGGTTTATAATATTGTAAATTAAATGGAGCATCTACAAATGCAAAGTTAGGGAAAAGTCTCTTAGCTGAAACTTTACAAGCTAGTCTAAATAAATCATAGTTAGGATCTTCTTTATTATAATTAACGCCTTCTTTTACCTTAAATATAGAAACTGGGAATATTGGAGTTTCTCCTTTACCAAGTCCTCTATCTGCTGATAATAAGAAGTTTCTAATAACCATTCTACCTTCTGGAGAAGTATCAGTACCAAAATTTACTGATGAAAATGGTACTTGGGCACCAGCTCTAGAATGCATTGTATTTAAGTTATGAATAAATGCTTCCATTGCTTGTTGAGTTGCTCTATCAGTCTTTTGTAAAGCCTTCTCATATGCTAACTTAAATATCTCTTTTATTCTATCTGATCCTTTTTGATAATCACTAAATTCTTCTAAATTAACTTCAATTGACTCTATCTTATCAATCTCACGAATAATTCTATCTATATTAATAACACCAATAAAACCATCTAAATCTAAAAAGTCATATACAGTTTGTTTAAATTGTTTCTTAAATGTCTTTAAAACACCAGGTGCTAAATAATAATCAAGTGCTGGTATTGCTTGTCCACCATGTTGGTCATTTTGATTTGCTTGAATAACTATAGCAGCTAAAGAACTATAAGTTGAAATATCTTGTGGAGGTCTTACAAACCCATGTCCTGTATCAAAACCATTTTTAAATAATCTTGATAAATCTATTTGACAACAAGTAGTAGTACCCATTGCTAAGAAATCCATATCGTGAATGTGAATCTCACCTTCATCATGCATCTTAGCATATTCTGGCCTCATTAAATATGCCTTAGCAAATTCTCTTGAAACTGTCGAACCATATTGAAGCATAGTACCCATTGGACTATTACCATCAATATTAGCATTTTCTCTTTTTGCATCTTCTTCATTAGCAGACTTAAGTCCTAAATTCTCTAGCGATTTTAAAAACTTATGAGTCTTCTTATCATCAAAGAATGATTGACGAGATTGTGCTCTTCTTTCACGATATTCTGAAAAAGATTTATATACATCATCATATCCTTTAGAAGATAATTCATCTTCAATAAAATCTTGAATTTGTTCAATTTGGAACTTATCAGTATTTTTTGCTTCTTTTTCGATTCTCTTTAAAACAGCCTGATACACTTTTTGAATATCTTTACTATCATATTTACGAAGTTTATCATCTTCACCATTATCTATTGAAACACTATCAAAGCCTTTCTTTATTGCTAAAGCTATTTTAGTCTCATCAAATGGTACTTTCTTTCCATTTCTCTTAACGACCATTAATTGGTCTAATTTGTCGCTTACTTCTACCATAAATTAACCTCCACATAAGTAACATTCTTTCCTTCATTTTAGAAACTAATTATAAAAAAATCAATACAAAAAATGACACTTTTTTTACCATTTTTTTCAATACGTTGATATATAAAGAAAAGCTCCAAAAACTTTTTTTGTTCGATTTACGACAATTGACATTTTTATACATTTAAGAAAATTGCAACAGCACATTTTCTATTTTTTTGCAAGTGTTTTTCAACCAATTTCCTTATTTTTCAACAAAACAGCATTTCCATAAAAGAAAAAAATTAAAAAAATGTAAAAATCATTTTTTACAATTTCTTAATTTTTGTATCAGTTGAACCAAAACCTCCATTTCTAGAACCAAATGCATTATCGTTATCAACAACTAAATATTTTGTAAACACAACTTGTCCTATTACATCGCCTTTCTTAACCTCAATGTCATGATCACTACAGTTAAAATAAGCAAAGTAAAAATGTCCATCATTATCTGGATTACCATAATAATCTGCATCTATTAATCCTACACTATTTGCCATTAAAAACCCTTTCTTAGGCCCAGAACTACGATTTAATAATAAATAGCATTCATCATCCATACAATAAGCCTTTAAGCCTGTTGGAATAAGTGTAGGCTTAATTCCTGGTTTATACATAGGAATAACTATATCTTCCGCTGCTTCAACATCATATCCAGCCGAATGGGCTGTCTTTCTAACCGGTAAATTAATTCCTTTATCTTCATATCCTTTTACTACTTCAAATCCACGTTTTCTCATTATACTTCTCCTTTTAATATCTTATTATTATCTATATATAAATTAATGATCCCAGTATCTAAACTACTTCTAACATCAATAATCCTCTGATTACTACTCCCAACATAATGTAACTTTTCTAAAGCCAGACTCAATACAAATCTTCCCTCTAATAAAACATCCACATTATCTAAAATAGTTTCTAAGTTTTTATCTTCTTTTACTTCTTTCATTAACTCTTCCCAAGTATATCCAGTATAACACCAAATATTCTTATCAGGAAATTTACTCTTAATCTCTTTAACTAATAAACTAACTTCTTCTCTATTTCCAACATATAAAGGATCTCCTCCTGATAAAGTTAAGCCACTACACCAACTCTTCTCTAATTCAGCAAATACTTCCCTCTTAGCCTCCTCATCAAAGATAAGTCCATCATTAGCATCCCAAGTAATTGGATTCTGACAAGCCTGACAATGATGAGAACATCCTGCTAGCCATAACACTACTCTAAGTCCATCACCATTTAACATATCAGCCTTTGTAATATTATGGTATCTCATAACTTCTCAACATCCCCATGACTATAATATAAAACTGGTTTATTTAATAATTCAGCCCATTCAATCTGACTCTTAGTACTACTACCAATATAACCATCTTTATCAATAACAATAACTATATCACTACGACATACCTTCATTTTAGCAGCCGTATCTAATATCTTCTTAGTCCCAACCCCACATTCTGGTACTTCTCCAGATTGATTATAAACAGACGGAGTAAACACTAAATATCCTTTCAAAGCCAATTTCTCTTCAACCGCTAAAAAGACATCCCTAAATTTAGTACTTCCAATCAATAAAACAACACTATACATCTACATCGACTTCCTTTCTGATATTTCAACCATCTTTGCATTACTAAGCATTGTATCCCCATGTACTCTAGAATAAGACAAATATCCATTCATTCTATCAATTTTAGTTAAATCACTACTACCACACTTAGGACATACATCCATATCTAACTCCTCATGTCCACAACTATTACAATAAGCCAGACTCAAATTAACTCCTTCATAAAAACCTAGCTCCATTGCCCTTTCTATATAAGTAAGCATAGCCTCATTATTATAACTTAAATTATAACGTACATATTGAATACGCCCACCCTTAAATAATTCCCAAAAACGATTCTCTAAATCCTGTTTTTCAATACCAGTAATATCTTCCCATACTCCGCAATGGAAACTATTAGAAACATACTCTCTCGAACTTACTCCTTCAATAACTCCATACTTCTTTCTAAATTGTTTAATCTGCAATCCACATAAATTCTCAGCGGGAGTACCATATATTGCATATAAAATATGATCTTCTTCTTTAAACTCTAATATCTTCTTATTAATATATTTTAAAACCTCTAAAGCAAACTCCCCATCTTCAACAATACTCTTTCCATTATATAAAACTTGTAACTCATTCAAAGCCGTTATTCCAAAAGATGCTGTTGAAGATTTAAGTATTGGTTCTATTGCCTCCTCTGGTTTTAAATTACCTCCATAAAATCCTCCCTGACAATAAGCAAGAGGATTAGTAGAAGCCTTTCTCTTCGCCAAATATCTATAAGTCCTAATATGAACCCTTCTAATCATTTCCAAATAATAATCTAAAACTTCATAAAAGTCTCTTTGCTCTTCTCTAGCCTTTGCTAAAATCATCGGTAAATGTAATGACACCGCTCCTATATTAAATCTACCTATAAAAACTGGTTTATCATTTTTATCTTCAGGATTCATTCCGCCTCTTTCATACCAAGGAGATAAAAATGCTCTACATCCCATCGGACTAACAACTCTTTTATATTTTTTATACATCTCACAGACATAACCTTCTCCAGTTAATGATAGATAATCTGGATACATTGTCTTTTGACTACACTTGATCGCTGCTAAAAAATTATCTCTTAACTCGCCACCCTTACCATGTAATTTCTTATCATATAAAAATACTAATTTAGGAAACAAAGTCGGTCTTTTAAATCCCTTCTTTCCTTGTCCTTCTCTATGTACATCTAATATAACCCTAGTAATAAGTTTTGCATAAGGATCAGTATCAATTCCAAATGAAAATGTCACAAACGGATAATCTCCTCTACTAGAACTAACAGTATTAAGTTTATATTCTATTCCTTGATAACCTTGTTCACATTCTCTTTTTACTTTCTCCCAAGCATATTTATCTGCTTCATCTTTAAAAGCATCTCCCTTAATATCCAAATACTCATTATAATATTTTTTATAAGTCATCTTTGCATATTTTTTAAGTACTGTATCAACCTCAGGTACTGTAAATCCTCCATACTGCATAGCCGTAGTATTAATAATAACATCCCCCATAACATTAAAAGCTGTCTGTAATGTCTTAGGTTCTGTATACCATATATTACTCATCTCAAACCCATCTTTTAATACATTAGCCATATCAAATAAGCAACAATTCATCGTATCACGTCTTGCACTCATATCATGTATATAAATATACCCATCTTTACAAGCCTCTATCTCATTAGCCGTTAAAAAGAATTTCTTATAAAGTTCTTTATTTAAACTATTATATATTAAACATCTCTGTGTAGTAACTAAAGCACTATCCATATTAGCACATTCTTTATCTCCAATATAAGTAATTACTTGTGCCTTTTTATATACTTTATCCAATATATGAACTATCTCTTTTTTATAATCTCTATATTCTCTATAACTTCTCGCAACTATTGGATTAATCTGCTCTAAAGCTGCCTCTACAAAACTATGTACTTGTTCTACACTAGGATTAGTAGTCTGTGTATTAATCATATCTTTAACTATTAAAACAATTTTTTCAACTGCCTCATCTGTTAAATTAACCATTACTCTCTCAGCGCTAGTCTTAACAGCCTTTCTTATTCTATCTGCATCAAACTTCTCTAAATTACCATTTCTTTTTACTATCTTAATCTCTTGCATAATTACTTCTCCTACTCTATGTATAAAATTCTATCTTAATAAAAAAAATATTACTGTTGCATTTGCAACTAATACAAAAATTTGCTAAAATAAAAATACAAGGACTGATTAAAATGATTGAAACTATTGAAAAAGACAAACTCATCTACCTTAAAAAAAACTTGTCAAACTGTGTCAATGTCTCTAAAAAGGTATACACTAACAAACAATTAATAATAAGTAACTTTTCTACTAAAAAACAAATTGGTTTTATAACTTATGGAAAAGCCTCTATTATCAAAACTGACATCAATGGCAACACCACTATTATGAGGGAATTAAAAGAGGATGACATCTTCTCTAATTTATTTTTTCAACACTCTGAAGATGAAATTTATATTATTAGTAATAATGAAACTGAAGTAATTTTTATTGACTACTATACTATCTTAAAAAACTGTAACAAAGGTTGTCCCTTCCACAATAACTTAGTAATTACTCTTTTCGATTTACTTATAAAGGATAATCGTAAACAAAATGAAAAAATAGAACTCTTATCTCAAAAAACAGTTCGTGATAAAATACTCTATTTCTTAAAACAAAGAATGAACAAGGACAACATTTTTAAAGTAACAACCTCATACAAAGCCATTGCTGAATACATCGTCGTAGATAGAAGTAACTTAATGCGCGAATTAAACAAACTAGAAAAAGAATACCTCATCGAAAGAAATAAAAATACCATCAAAATAAAATAGAAGTCTCTCATAAAGTTTAATATTATGAAAGTCTTCTATTTTTCTTTTTCTAAATCCTAATCTACTACTATTGTAGTCTCTATAGTTCCAACATTACCAACTTCATCATACGCTTTGATAATAACTCTTTTGCCAGATGCGTCAGTTGCCTCACGAAAGGCAGATGTAACAAAATAATGATGTTCGTTATCACAAACTTTATTTGTATTAAGAAGATTACTAAGTTCCGTAAAAGATGAAGTTTGTTGACACCATGCTCTACTTTGAGGAAGTACTGCCAAAATATGTCCATAAAATAAATAATCTTTTTCAGTATTATTTTCATCTGGATAAGTATAGGTCCATTTAACAATACCAGAGCCATTTTCTTCAAAATCTACCATTAAATGTTTTCGATCACCATCAATGGTATAACTACGTATTCCCTCAGTAACACTCTTCAAGTTAGGCGGATCATTATCAAAAAGCAACTCTCCAGAAGCAACATTATCCGTATAGGAATTTCCATTTATATCTACCATTCGTATTGGTTTCGCAATCAAATAAAGTCTACCTGTAACACCTTGTAAGATTACAGTTCTCTCCATTTGTTTTGTGCCTGCTGAATTACCGAACGAAATAGCACCAGATGTTCCTGCAACTTGATTATTACCAGCAGCATCTGTAGCCAAGTAATAAGAAACAACCGTATTAGCCGCAAAACCATCATCGGAAGTAACCTTTATAGTAGCTTTTCTATTCCTCTTCCAAGTACTTCCATCTTCTGGTGAAATTGAAATTGTAAAATTACCAGTACCTATTACAACAGTACCACCACCTCCGGAGCCGCCAGAACCGCCTCCACCGCCAGGAGTTTCGCCACCACCAGGACTTGCTCCACCTGGACAAACCTCTAAATGATCTGTTTGATACTCAACTTTTCCAGAACTAGAAACACACTTCAAAAACACTTTATAAGTATCTACACCATTTTTTCTTACAACATGGACATAAGTCTGATTATTATCACAAGTTATTCCTCCTGTTAAATAATCCTTTGCTAAAGTCTTGGCCTTTAATTCCGAAAAAGGAATATCAGCACATCCAGTAGTAGCATACCCAAACAAATCTGGACTATTAGAGTCAACATAAAGTTTTGCTGAATCTTTCAACGTATCTCCATAAGTAATAAACTTCTGTAATCTATTTTTTGCCTGTAACTGTTGTACCTCTGGTAAAGCCAAAATAGATATAAGTCCCATAATTGTTATAGTAACTAAAACTTCAACTAAAGTAAAACCTTTATTATTTATTCTCTTCATAAATAAAACACACCCTTTATCCTAAAGTAATTATAACATAAAAAAATATGTACACAAATACATATTTTTATTATTACATAAATAAACCAGTAACTCCAACAAACAACACAATAATAAAGAATGCTAAGAATAACAAATAAATAAACTTAAGGAAACCATAAGAATAACATCTCTTAACTTTACCATCGATTGTCATTGTATAAACTTCAATATAAGGAACAGGACTACGTTTATACCAACCTTTTACCAAAACTTTCTTCCCAAAATACTTACTAGATCTAAATAAAGCAAATAATTTATTAATTATAAATAAAGGTTGATCATAATCTAAAAACACAATACCAGTATCATCTCTAATTACAAAATCCTCATTAAGTATACATCCAGGATTACCTCTACCTATTATTTCTCCTTCTATAACACAAGGAATAGCCCTTACTCCAGATACTTTAACTTCTCCTAATAATTCAGAAACAGTCGTTTCCTTATAATTCCTATTTGGATGAGCCTTACTAAAAGTTACAAATACTGCTGCCATAATTAAAGTTCCACAAATACCAAATGCAAGCAACATATCCCATTCATTAATTCCAAATAGAATAAATACACCTACTGAAACTAAAAATGCTAAGAATGGTAAATATTTTATAATTACTTCAACAATAAAGTCATCTACAAATGATTCATCTTGTTTTAAATCAAACTCAATATAAGGTTCTAATCCATATTCTTTACTCATTTTAGATAATGCCAATAATCTTCTTGATATTAATGGATGTGTAGAATTTAATTGATACCACTTAGCCCAAACATTCCACATTTCCCACTTCATAGCATTCTTAATTCTATCTTTAGAAACTTCTCCATTATTATAACTAGTAACAATAAGAGTCTTAGAAGTCCTAGCATCAAAAATACCAAGTGTATTCTTACTTGCTACTGAAACTTTTCCTTCTCTAGTAGTATTAGCACTAAGTCCATATCCTATCTTTACTAAAGCCGATGCTAATAAATTAGGATTTTTTAATTCTTCCGCAGCAAAACTATCTGCATAATATTCTCTAACTCTAGATAACCATAAAATTATATACTGGCAAATTATATATAAAATATAAGCAACATATCCAATAACTGCTAATTTAGAAGAATCATTATCTCCATCACTAGATGCAAAGAACTCATAAACTGAATATAAAACTAAAGGTACTAATTGAGCAACAGTCATAAATAACATATCATAATGTACTGCATGTCCCATCTCATGAGCAACTACAGCTTTAACTTCATCTTCACTAAGTAGTTCAAAAACACCTCTCGTTAAAATAATTCTAGCATCATTCTTAGTATGTCCATAAGTAAAAGCATTAGGAGCCCCATCATCAATATATCCAATTCTAGGATATTTCATATCATGCTCTTGACATATTTTTTCTATAAACTCTTTTAAGTATGCTGGCATCTCTCTATCAAATTTAGCCCGATATAACCATCTCATTGTTAAATCTGTTAAAAATGGTGAAATTAAAAATTGAATAATTAAAACAATTATACTAGCAATCAATGCATATAAAACCGGAAACTCACATACCATACAAACCGCTATTGCCACTATGACTAAAATACCATACAAGCATGAAATTGTAATAAGTGATATTCCCGCCAATCCTTTTTTCATAAATAAACACCTCCCTCCATATTAAGAATAGCATAAACTTTTTCAAAAAATTACAACTGAAAAGAAAAAAAGTAAAGTTTCATATTACTTTACTTTCTATAGTGTAAACTAAAAACAACTTTATTTTAAATCTTCTTTATTATAAATAAAATCCACTATATTAACATTATTTATACCATTTATATTTTTCTGTAATATTAAATCTAGTACAAACAAATATCTTGGATATAATTCTTTAATTTCATAGAAAGGTTTATATTCTCTCTCTTCTGTTTTTTTATCATCAATACTTTTTGAAACTTGAATATAAAAATATTCATCAATTCCCCTTCTAGCAATAAAATCACATTCTAGATTACCAATTTTACCAACACTTAAACTATAATTCTTACTTTTCAAATATGAGAATAAAGTATTTTCAAGTACAGGTCCATAATTAATTCTATTATCAGTATTTAATGCAAAATATATACTTAAATCTGCTAAGTAATATTTCTTCTCACCATCAAGTACCTTTTTAGATTTAATATCAAATAAATCACATGGATAAATTATTTTAGCATTTTCTAATATCTCAATATAACTTTTAATTGTCCTTCTATCTACATTGACATTTTCACTCTTAGTCAAATAATCATATATACTACCTACAGAAATTATTGCTCCAAAATTATTAATAACAAATTTTTGGACAACTTCAAATAATGCTGTATCTTTAATTTTCTTGTGAGTTTTAATATCTTTTTCAAATATTTGTTTAATTACATTTTCTGTATATAATAGTTTATCTTCGTATCTCTCATAATTTAGTGAACCAGGAAAACCACCATTTCTTATAAATTCTTTAAATTCATTATATATATTTACACTAACTTCTTTTCCCATAAATTTTTTCATATCAACATATTCATAAAAATTCAAAGGTAACATTTCTACTTCAATATATCTACCAGTAAGTTTAGTAACTAATTCTCCTGATAATAAATATGAGTTTGATCCAGTCAAAAATATTGAAAATCTTCCCTCTTCTCTATAAGAATTAATTAAAGCCTCAAATCCTTCTACATTTTGAACTTCATCTACAAATAAATACTTAAAATCATTATCTAAAATTAAACTATCAATTAATTTTTCTAATTGCTCTGGACTAGTTATATCTTTATATTCTTTTTTATCTAACTCAATATAAATAATATCTTTTTCATTGACACCATTGTCTTTTAACTCTTCAATTATTGTCTTTAATAAATAAGATTTACCACATCTTCTTATTCCCGTTATAACTTTTATCATTGTATCATTATAAAAGCCTCTAATTTTGCTTAAATAATCTTCTCTTTTATATATTTTTTCCATATCGTATCACCCAATTAAATTATATAATATTTTCGTAAAAAATGCAAGTTATCGACCATTTTACACCTATATATATTAAAAAGTGGTCGATAACTAACTATTTTTTGACATTTTTCTCATAGTTTTATAAAAAAAGAACAACAAAAAAGAAAAAAAGTAAAGTTTTACGCAACTTTACTATCTAGGTAATAAACTCAAACTAACTTTACCTTTTTCTAATGAAATATCATCTACATAACAATCAACTATATCTCCAACACTAACTACTTCACTAGGATGTTTAATATACTTAGTTGTAAGTTTAGAAATATGAGCAAGTCCATCATTATGAAGTCCAATATCTATAAATGCTCCAAAGTCAACTACATTTCTAACTGTACCTTGTAACTTCATACCAATAGATAAATCTTTAATATCTAAAACATCACTCTTAAGTAATGGTTGTGGCATTTCATCTCTAGGATCTAGATTAGGTTTCTTTAAGGAAGCAATAACATCTTCTAAAGTATAAATATCAGTACCAATCTTATCTTTATATTCTTCTAAATTAATACTATCAAGTTTCTTAATTAACTCATCCTTACCAATCATATCCATACTACAACCTAAATCACTTAGTATCTTTAATGCAACATCATAACTTTCTGGATGAATTGCTGTTGAATCTAAAATATTATCTCCATCAACTACTCTTAAAAAGCCAATCGCTTGTTCATAAGCCTTATCAGACAATAATTTCTTCTTTCTTATCTCATCTCGAGAAGTAATTTTACCTATTTTTTCACGATACTCAATTATCTTTTCAATTGCCTTCTTCGTAATACCAGATACATACTTTAATAATGAAGGAGAGGCCGTATTAATATTAACACCAACACTATTTACACACTTCTCAACTACAAAGTCTAATGAACTAGATAATTTCTTCTGTGAAACGTCATGTTGATATAATCCAACTCCAATACCATCTGGTGGAATTTTTACAAGTTCAGCCAAAGGATCTTGAAGCCTTCTACCTATACTAACTGCACTTCTCTTCTCAACTGCTAAATCAGGAAACTCCTCTATCGCAATAGGTGAAGCACTATAAATAGAAGCACCAGCCTCAGATACAATTACATACTTACAATCTAAATTATATTCCTTAATCATATCAGCACAAAACTTCTCAGATTCACGCGAAGCCGTACCATTACCAATCGCAATAATTGATACATTATATCTCTTTATAAGTTGTACTACAACCTCTTTAGATAAACGAACTCTCTCTTCTGTATTACCATTTAAAAATGGTTTAATAACAGTCGAATCTAAATACTTTCCATTCTTATCAACAACAGCCAACTTACATCCATTAACAAAACCTGGATCAAATGCTAAAACTACTCTTTCTTTCATAGGCGGAGTTAAAAGTAAAGCCTCTAAATTCTTTCCAAAATTATCAATAGCAGCCTTTTCTCCTACCTCAGTTAAATCACTTCTAATCTCCCTTTCAATAGAAGGTTCAATTAATCTCTTATAAGAATCAAGTATTGCCTCTTTTACAGTATCAACTACAAAAGACTTATCATTCTTAATAATCTTCTTTTCTAAATAAGATAAAACTCCTTCTTTATCTATATCAATACTAATATATTTTATGAGAGTTATTACTTGAGCGATAATAGTTATTATTGATGAGATAAAGATTATTTTAATATTGGTATTAGGGATATAGACAAGTACTAGGGTTATTGACAAGAAAGTAGTCTTGATTTTACCTATTATAGTAGAACGGGGTTTATTACCTTTAGATTCTGATAAGAGATTAGTATAGCTAATGGCTAATTCTAAGATTAGATTGAATAATAGGATATAACATTCGAAAGCAGCAGGTATTACTAAACTCATTGCAAATATCTTATCACAAACGGCATCTAACTTGATACCAAAATTTGAAGTAAGATTATAAGCTCTAGCTATTTTACCATCTAAAAAGTCGGTTATAGCAAAGAATATTAAAGCTATAATAGCTAATTTTATTTTACCTAGTAACATAGAAGGAATAACAATAAAGGGAGCTAAAGCTCTAGAGAATGTTAGTATATTTGGAATTTGTTTCTTGATATTACCTTCTTTTATATCTTTTACTTGAAGTAGAAAGTCTTTAAAGAAATCAGTTATTAGTTTTTTCATAGTATCATCCCCTTAATAGTAATTAC
>OJAW01001378.1_pt1 | contig 14216 bp, 12 predicted proteins | sample 1589151 | NCBI WGS metagenome assembly OJAW01 (sample SAMN03283290) | human gut metagenome | biome: human-associated habitat; material: feces | host: Homo sapiens | place: Peru | collected 2012 | reverse complement strand
GGGCTTATAAAAGGCTATGCATGGTTCAACTGTGAAACCGGACAGATCGAATACCGCTCCAACGGTGTTCGGGATACCGGCTCCGACCCCATGCTCGACATGGCGACCGAGAAAGGTACGATTGATACGATGCCCGACATCCCCGGCATCGCCGTATGGATGGACGGACATATCGGCATCTATGTCGGCGGCGGGCAAACCATTCATGCTGCGAACACGGAGTTGGGTGTTATCATGACGCCCCTTGCGCAGTCAGGATGGACGCACTGGCTCAAGATTCCGTATATCTCCTATGATGAACCCATCGAGAAAGAAAACTGACATATAGTACTGAAAAAGCGGTATGGGTGCAAGCCCATACCGCAGATACATACCACGAACCTGACAGTAGAAAAAGTCACAAAGTCGTGGTATAATGTATTCAAATCAGGACGGTAAATCGAAATTTGCGGAGGAACATCTGACCAATATGAATATATATGATTTTTGGAAAGCAGTGCTCGGTCAAAATGAGAATGAAATCAGAAAGTATTTTCAGAACGATGCCTATATAAACTGGCATTGTACCAATGAACGATTTAATGTTGATGAATTTATTATTGCTAATTGTGAATATCCCGGTGATTGGGAGGGTAGCGTTGAAAGAGTCGAAATGCTGAATGACCTAATCGTTACGGTTGTAAATGTATATCCCAAAGGCAGAAACGCTTCCTTTCATGTTACGTCTTTCATAAAAACCAAAGAGGATAAAATCGTTTCAATGGATGAGTATTGGGCAGACGACGGGAATGCTCCACAGTGGAGATTAGACAAACATATCGGAAAAGCAATTAGATAAATTCCAGTTTGTTGGAGCACTGGCCTATGAACATTCGAGTAATTCACAAAAATAAAAAGCATCATTATAATGACACTTGTTATTTAATCGACATCTATTTTTCTTTTAACGCCATCTTCAAAAACATAATATGGCAAATTACCAATTAATTTAAAACTATTTTCTCCATTTATAAAAATAGTATCTTCTTCAGGATAAGCAATAACTTTTTCATTACTTTTAGAATAATTAACAACAAAATCAGTATATTTTTTAGTCAATACTTTATTTTCTTCTTCACTAAATTTAGATCTATAGTTAGTATAATGAACAAAAAAACTTATATTATCTAAAAGGTTAAAACCACTTGTATCTTTTAACATTACATCATTACTATCCATTATATCTATAACTTTAATATCTTTACCACATATAACAGAACCTGCAGAACTTCCATATAATATTCCATCATTATAAATATATTCTTTTAATTTATAAAAAGATTTGCTATCTTTAATACCTTTTAATAATTTGTATGTATTTCCACCGCCAATAAAAATCATTGAATAATTATTATAATCTTTCTCAGATAATTCTTCAAAAGTTCTTATCATTTCAATACCAGGAACATCAATAACCGAAACTTCCTCCTTAATCCATTCAAAACAAGAATCATATGAATGAATTGTTTCATCCATAGCTAATGGAACATACAATATAGGCTTGTTATGATCTATGATCTTATTTATTTCTTTGTATGTATCAATTGTTTGACAACCACAACCTCCACCATTTAAAAATACTTTCACATAGTCCTCCTTACAATAAATAATATTTTATTTCTATTTAATAAGTTTTTTAATATAATTCTCTGTTTCTGTTATACTATTTTTTAATACTTCTTCATATAATTCATCACCATTTTTTAATGCATTATATACATTGTCAAAGCAATTAAAATGAAATTCTTGTATTTTTTCAACAATTTCTTCATTAACAATATTTCTATTTAATTTAATATAAAATGGAAATACTTTGTCTCTATATTCAACCATTGCATTATATAACAATTTAACATTAGAATCTTTAAAATATTCATTATTTTCAAATAATTTTTGTATTTTTTCGCTTGCATTAGGATATAATACTAGCCTTCTAGTAAAAATAAACGCATCATAATAATCTATTCTTTTAAATAATTCAACATTTTGTTTTACTTTTTCAAGTGTTAATGTAGGATCAAATGTTATTAATCCTGGATTTATACGTATATTGTGTTGCTTTAATTCATCTACTACAAAGTCTATTTCCTTTGTAGTAATAGCTTTATCAAATAATTTTAAAGAGTCATTATTATAAGATTCTAAACCAACATACATATATTTTACACCAGCAGCAGAACAAAAATCCAAATAGTTATTTTTAGCAAGCCACATAACTGTATTAACTCTAGCATTAACATGTAAATCAACCTTAATATTTCTTTCCATTAATATTTTAAATAATTCCAGTGCACGTTTAACGCCTTGTTTATCACCGAAAAAATCTTCATCACAAAAAGATAATTTAGTAATATTATACTTTTCAACTAATTCTTGTATTTCATTTGCAACATACACTGGTTCTTTATATCTAAATTTAGGTTGATTACCAACTCTTTGATATTCCCTCAAATAGCAAAAAGCACAACTAGCATATCCACACCCACGTGCAGAACTAATACTAAAAGAATATCCTTTTTCCCTTATAAAATCAGTATATAATCTCTTTGGATGTTCCAAAGTATTTAAGTCAACACATTTAACCTCGTTAGAACATATTTGACCATTCTCATCTCTATAATATAAATTCGTAACATCTTTTATGTCTTTGTTATTTTTTATACAATCTATTAATTGCGTAAATGATTCATCACCATCACCAACCATCACAAAATCAATCGAAGGGCAACTATTTAATATATGCTTTGCTGATATTGTTGCATAAGGTCCACCAACATATATCTTTGAATTTTGTTTGTTTTTTTTAAGCCAAGTTATAACTTCAAACAAATCTTTTTCAGTTGAATCATAAATACTAAAACCATATAAAAGACTATCATTTTCTTTTAAAGTTTTTATTAAATCATCTTTTTTATAACCTAATATTAAACCATCATAAACACCAACTGAGTATCCTTTAGCTTCTGCTTGAGCAGCTAACTGCATAAATGCCATTGGTTCAGCACAATATGTATCTAAAAAACAATTGTGATACAAATATTTTGCATCAATAGTTTCAAGAAAAGTATAATCTTTTCCATCATAACCACCAGATTTTTGATTAACTGCATACCCTAATAATAAAGCATCATATTTTTTCATTATTATCATCACTCCTGTTTTTAAAAAACATAGTTGGTAAATAACCATCATGTACAGAATGAACAGCCTCTTTACTAAGTTTAAGTTTTTTAACTTTATTCATAAGATTATAATCATTAACAAAACAATACGGATCCTTTTCACTAAGACTTCCATTCCATAAATATCTTCTATCAATTACACCACCTTTACACATTGTAGCATATTGACAGTCTTCACAAGAATTTGGTAAAACATTATTTATTATTTTTTCAAGTTTACCATCTTTAATAGTTTCTAATTCTTGTAAATTAATTTCATCTCTTAAATTTCCTATGATAAAATTATCTTGAATAAGATATGTTGATGGAGTAACATCTCCATTAGGTAAAATTCTAATGCTATTAATTCCTGAAGAATCTTTATTTTCTTTACCAAATATTACAGCAGATAATAATGCATCATCTAACGCAAGTATTTGATGATTATCATTAACCCACTTTAAAAAATCAATTAATCTATCTTTTGATAATAGAAATTTACTTGAAAAATCATCTATTCCATTAGTAGGTCTATAAATATTGATCCTAACCATAGCATTATATTTTTTTGCAATATTGAAAATACCACTCATATTTTCTTTATCTATAACAAGATCACTACCCAAAGAAACAATTGTTAATCTTTTATTATTTTCATAACCAAGTTTTAGCATGTTCATTGCCCATGTATAAGCCATACTTTGACCTCTAAAATCATTATGTTTTGACTCATCTGCAAAATCAAGTGAAACATCAACTTCATCAATAGCACTCAAAAAGATTTGTTTATTTTTTTCACTTTTTTTAACAGCTTCGCTAATATAACCATTAGTTGTTACAGATTGAGTAATATTCGGATAATTACTTCTTACATATTGAATAAAGTCAAACCAATCCTGTGATAAAGAATTTTCACCAGTTCCATAATTAATACTCTCAATAAATTCTGCATTTTTATCAATAAATTTATACCAGTATTCAGGATTAATATCTTTTTCTTCTATACGTTTATTTCGACTATAACAAAACTTACATCTCATATTACAAGATGACACAACTCCCCAACCAACTATCCATTTTTTCATATTTGTTCCTCCTCACAATTTATTAATATTTTTATACAATCTTTTGTTTTATCATTTAATAGTTTGAATGCATCCTCTATTTTTTCTAAAGGAAATATATTTGTAATAATGTCTCTAAGTAACAGTTTATTTTCTTTTATTATTTGTATTTCCTCAGAAAAGTCATTTTGTGGATGTGGAAATGATGGCCAAACATTTATATTCTTAAAATGCCAATCAGCAAAATCAAGTTTAACACTATTTTCCTTACTAATACCATTAAAAGTTATATTAGAATATTTATCAGCAAATTTAATAATCTCGGGAATAGTATTATATGGAGTTGTAACTATTATTCTATTGCTTTCTCTAAGAGCAACTTCCATATTAGAATATTTATAATAGTTTGCACCTATTTTTTTTATAAAACTATCCCTATTAGGTAAATTTCGTCGTCCAATAATTCTAACTTCTGATCCATACTTTTTTCTTATTAAAAATGCCACAAGCAAACCTATAGTTCCATTACCAACAACAGAATAAACACTATTACTATTAGGCATAACGTGTTTTATTAAAGAATTAGCAACATATAAAGGTTCAACCAATGTATAAACAATATCAACATCTTTTTCATTTATAGGTATAATAGATTTTTTATTTACCATTATTTTGTTAGAAAATCCAGTAAAATTTAATCTTTTCCAATTATTACACCTTTCACTAAATCCAATTTTACAATTTTCACACATTTCACAAGGATAAGTGGTTCTTATTGTTACAATACAATCATCTAATTTATCGTCAACAACCTTTCCTATTATTTCATGTCCCCACTCTTCAACATTATCCATTCCAATATACTTTTGATAATCAGTACCACATATTCCACAATATAAAACATTTACAACAACATTTGAATCTTCATTAACTTGAGTAAAATCATTTTCTAAAATCTCAACGATTTTTCCATTTTTTTTATTATATTTTTTTATCATTTTTCTAATACCTGTTCAGATGATCCACCTATAATATCATCATTTATATTTAACTTAACAATTGGACACAATGGAATAACTTCTTTACCATTGTTCTCATCACATCTAGGATCTTTACCAAACCAATCATTACTACATAATTTTGCATATCCACGGCATCCACCATGACAATATTTTAAATTTTTGCAACCAATACAATCCAATGGATAATCGCCAAACTTATTATATAATTCATTTTTTCTAAATTTTCTACCAATTTCTTCTAGAGATTCATCATGAATATTTCCAATAGGTTCCGCTTCATTACTATAAAATACACAAGGATATACATCACCATTACTTCTAATTAAAATAAAGTCCATATAATTAGTAATATTATAGCATCCTCTTCCTCTACCACCAAAACCTAAAACTGAATCAGGATCCTCATCACTGTACAAATATCCTTTTTCCATTACTACTTTTGTATAAAAATTATTTTCTACAACTTTCTGTTTTACTTGTTGGCAAAACTTTCTCCAATCATTAGCATTAATTGTATTATTTTTTTTATTAATTGCATACCCTAACGGAGACCCTAAAAATATAGAATACACATTTACCTTCAACTCATTAAAAATATCAAGAAGTTTCAAAATTTCATTACAATTATCCTTCCATGCAACACTATTTACTCTTACATACATTCCCTTTTCTATTGCATAAGAAATAGTGTCATATGCTTTTTTAAAAGTTCCTTGTATACCTCTAACTCTATCATGATATTCTTCATTTCCATCTATACTTATCATTATACTTTTTAGTCCATGTTCACACAAAGAATCAAGTTTTTCCTTAGATATAAGAGTACCATTAGTTATTAATCTAACATTTAATCCTTTTGAAACAGCATACTCTATAATATCTTCTAAATCTTTTCTTATTGTTGGTTCACCACCAGTTAAATGCAAATCCTTTAATCCAAATTTAATAGCCTCATCAATTATTTCTTTTATTCTAGTAAGTGATATTTCAGCATCATAACTTCCTGCTTTAACACTACAAAAATCACACTTTAAATTACATTTATTAGTTACATATAAATCAATTTCTTCTAATTTCATTTTTTCACTCCTTTATTAATACTTTTCTTTTTGACGTTATATCCATAATATAATCAGTAGGAACACCATACCTATCAAAAAGTTTTTTTACTTCAGCTTTAGTTACAAATTCTCTTCCATTTAAATACTTTTCAACTTGTATTAAATTTCTTTTCAAATTCAATTTATAAACACTATATTCTGTACAAAGTTGTTCAACTATATAATTTCTTTTTTCATATAATACCGGATAATCACCTTTATACAAATCAATAATTTCATTAATAATTAACTTATAAGAATCCAAATCTAAACCTAATTGTTCCAAATTATTAATCGCTCTTCTTATAATCTTTCTTAAAACATATCCCCTACCTTTATTAGAAGTCAAAGTTGGAACATCATCACCGACAATAAAACATGCACAACGTAAATGATCTGCAACAATTCTTTGCTTTCTCGTTAATTCTTCTAAATTACAATTTACATTTTTAGTTTCTAATTGTTTTATAACTTCAACAATCTTATTAAGTATATCAGTTTCATAAATAGTTTTTACATTTTGTACCAATGTAGCAATTCTTTCTACACCAGCTCCCATATCAACACATGCATATGGATTTTCTTTTAAAGTATTATCCTTCAAAATATAATCAAAGAATACAATATCCCATAGTTCAACATATTTACCACAACTACATAAAACATTACAATCAGGACAGCATTTTTTCTTACCAGTATCAAAGTATATCCTAGTATTAGGGCCACAAATACGACTAGATGAATATGGGCCTTTCCAATTTTTTTCTGTTGAAAACAAATGACTATCATCTACACCTATTTTTTTCCAAATATTCAAAGTATCATAATCTTCAGGAAGCAACTTATTTCCTTTAAAATAAGTAACATATATTTGTTCTTTTTGAATATCAAGATACTTTTTCGAAATAAAAAAATTCCAAACTTTTAATAAAGTATCATATTTAGAATAATCATCCATTATCCAAGCACCAAACAATTCAAAAAAGGTTAAATACGAATCAACACCAACCTTATCAATAGCACCAGTTCTGACTACTCCTTGAATATTAACTAATTTATTACCAACAGGATGCTTACACTTACCAGTTAAATAAGGTATTAAAGGATGCATACCTGCTGGGGTAAATAAAACAGAATCGTCTACCTTAGGAACTAAAGAATAACCTGAAATTTTTTTGTGTCCACATTCATTAACAAAATATGAAAAAAACAATTTTTTTAAATCATCTATATTATAATAATTCATATCAAATTTCACCTCATAATTTTATAACTTATTATTAAATTCTTTAATTTTTCTTTTTGCTAAACTTGTTTGTGCCTTATCTATCCAATCTTTTCTAGGTCCATAAGATAAATCATCAGTAACAATTCTAACTCTATCTTTATTCTTTAATACATAATCAATTGGAACAAATTCATCATTAACAAACACTCCAACCATAGTATTACCAATATCAGTATGTATTTTATAAGCAAAATCTATTGGAGTTGCCCCTTTGGGAAGTTCTATAATATCTCCTTTTGTTGTGTAGACATAAACCTTATCAGCAAACAACTCAGATTTAACTTGATTAACAAATTGTTGATTATCACCAAACATAGAATTTATCTCAGTTAATGATTTAAAAAACTGAAACTTTTGTTTTAAATCATTCTGCATTACATTTCTAGCATTTCCCTTTTCCAAATCCCAATATGCTGTCAAACCAAACGATGCAACCTTATCCATATCAAATGTTCTTATTTGAGTTTGAACTAATCGATCATCAGGTCCAAAAACTGTTGTATGTAAACTTTGATACATATTTGTCTTTGGATTACATATATAATCCTTGAATTTATCATTTATTGGATGATACTTTTTGTGAATCATTCCTAATGCATAATAACAATTTGCCACATTATTAACCATTATTTTAAGTGCTAATAAATCATGTATATCCGATAACCTATAACCTTCACTTAATCTTTTATATATACCATAAATATTTTTTGTTCTTATTTTTATTTCATTTGGTATATCATGATCATTTAATAATGCTTCAATTTTATATAACATTTCGTTTAAACAACTAGCACTAGATTCTTCTAATCTAATTTTTCTTTCTTCTATCTTTTTATATGTATCTTTTTTTAAATATTTTAACGACAAATCTTCTAATTCTGACTTTATTCTATAAGCTCCAATATAATAAGCAAGAGGTACAAATATTTCCATAGTTTCAATAGAATTTTCTTTCTGCTTAAATTCAGATTTAAATTGTAATGTCCTCATATTATGCAGTCTATCAGCTAGTTTAATTATAATTATTCTTACATCTTCAGTTATTCCAGTTATTATTTTTCTCGTATTAGCATAATTTTGATCTTGTTTAGAAGAAAAGTTCATCTTAGACAATTTTGTTACACCATCTACAAGATTTGCAACGTTTTGATTAAAGTCATGAGCAATATCTTCCTTTTTTATATTGGTATCTTCTAAAGTATCATGAAGTAATCCCGCACATATAGTATCACTATCAGCATGCATTTCAGCTAATATGTATGCAACATTAAGGGGATGACTAATATAAGGTTCTCCGCTTTGTCTCAATTGGCCATCATGTAAATTTTTAGCGTAAAAGTATGCTTTTTTTACAACCTCAATTGCTACAGGATTATACTCTTTTAACTTTATTAACAAATCATCTAATATAACATTATTCATATAAACTCCTCCAAAACAAAAAATATCGATGTCAAAAACACTATATTATAATGTTTTAATAACATCGATAACAAACAAGTTAAAAAGGAAACAAAAGCATGAATAAACTGTGTTAGTATAATATTTATCTCTAACACTTGTTTTTTTAGAATAATTATTAATTATTTTATTAATAAGTAACTTCATACAATATTTCTCCTTTAAATTAACTTAAACATTATTCTATCACAATTAATCTATAAGTCAATATATTTAATAAAAAAAATTTAATTATTCTTTTTCTTACAAAAAAAAGAAGTATTTCTTCTTTAATCAGTCCATTCACCAAACAATTGATAATACAAACTTTTGCATCCACTCAACCAATAATTGTTTACACCATTGGTATCACTTGGATCATTAGTTGGACAATATTTAGGTTGCATCTTGGTAAAAGTATCTAATCCTTGATTAAAATATCCTCCTTGTAGAAAATCCATAAAATGTTCTGCACTTTGATCAATTGTTTCATAAATGTTAAATCCATTTCTATCATGCGGTAAATTTGCCCATTCACCACTTCCACCTTTTGCACCACAAATATTATTATCAGAAGACAATATATAATTATATGATGGTGAGCCTTGAACTTCTTTTGAATAATTACCAGTTTCCCATCTAGATATAACAATTGCCATTTTAGCCTCTTTATCTGTAAGTCCCGCTTCCATTGCTTTAGTATAAATAAAACTATCAAATATATTCATTTTTTCTTCGTTACTGTCAAAACTTAAATCGTTATATTTACCCATCTCAGGATAATATGTAAAACCAGCATTAACAACTTTATTCTTAACCTCTTCAGACTTTAAAGTTTCATTTAAAATTTCTTGATAATATTTCTTTTCTTCTTGACCATTCTCATCAAGTACAGTAACTTTATTCCCATCTTCGTCAAAAATTTGGCCAACTAAATATTTTAAGTCGTTTATTCTAGTACTTATATCAGTATTTAAATCAGTATATTTTTTCATTTGACCACGAGCAAACTGATTAATGGAATCAAGTTCAGAATTAACTGAACAAGTAATTTCATTACCATTAATAGTCTCTGCTCCAACTAATCCTGCTAGTTTATTAATACCATAAATTAAATTATTTAAAGAATTAACAAGAGCATCACCAACTTCATTAATTCTAATTAATTGTCTTTCCATCTCAACATACTTTATTTGAACACTAGTTATATTACCAAAATTAACTGTATTACTTTCATTCATATAAACCATTCCTTATTTAAAGAAAAAGAAAATTAAACTAACTTAATTAATTTATCTTCTATTTCACTTAATTTGCTATATATTTTATTACAATCGCTATCTTTTACATTTTTATAACAGAAAGCAAATTTAAATACATCTAATACTTCATCATCAGGATATTTTTCTTCAAACATATTCACTAAATTGTAAAATAATCTAAATTTTCCAACCTTAACGCCATTAACAAAGTAATAGTAATTATCAAATTCAAAATTCTCGTCTAAAAATTTAACAATTGCTTTAAATTTTTTGTTTCTTTCAGAAGAAACACTAGTTTTTTTCAAATTCTTTTCAAATATCTTAACATATTTGCTATCATCAAATTCTTTTTTTATCTCTTTTTTAGTTTCTTTCTTATCATCTTTTTTATCTTCATTAGTCAACAAACTAACATACATTTCTAATTTCTCTTTATTATCTTTATATCCTAAACTATCTAATATTTCAAAAGCTTCATTCGGAGAAATTCTAAAGAAAGCGTCATCAGTACCTATCTTAACTAATATTTCATTTAATTCTAATAAGTCACTATCAATTTTACTTATTTCATCAAATAACTTTTGTTTTCTAATTTGTTTAATTTGAATTTGATCACTAATATTTTTCCTCAAATCTCTTAACATATTATATTACACCCTCTTCTATCCTTAAAATAATTATAACACATAATAAAAAAAAATCAAAGACTTTTTTTAAATCTTTGATTAAAATATTTTTTTATATATTTCCATATAATTACTAACAGGTATAATCTTAATTTTTTCTTGTAGTTCTACATCTATATCTTCTAAATCTTTCATGTTATCTTTTGGTATAAATACAACGTTTATATTATTTTGACTAGCAACAATCAACTTTTCTTTTAACCCTCCAATTGGAAGAATATCTCCTCTTAAAGTAACTTCTCCAGTCATACTTATTTTACTATCTATTACTTTATCAGTTAATGTACTAAGTATTGAAGTAATTATTGTAACTCCTGCCGAAGGTCCATCTTTTGGAATAGAACCAGATTCAAAGTGAATATGAAAATCATTATCAAACATTTTATAATCTATATTAAATAATTTATAATTAGTTTTAATATAAGATAAAGCAACACTTACACTTTCTTTCATTGATTCACCAAGTAAACCTGTTACTATTATATCTTTATCACCTTTATAACAAGTAGAACTTACTCTTAATATCTCACCACCATATGGAGTATATGCTAAAGCATTAACTACTCCAGTTGAAGTTATTTTATTATTTTTAGAAGTAACATACTTTTCTATTCCCAAATATTTTTCTACATCATCTACTTCAATAACATATTTATCTTTTTTATTTTTTAATTTATCTACAATTATTTTTCTAAGAACACTAGATAATAATCTATTTAATTCTCTTGCACCAGATTCTTTTGTATAATTAGTAATTATTTTATTTATTGCGTCATCAGTAATAGTAACATTCTTTAAATCATATTCTTTTAATAATTTAGGAATTAAATGATTTTTAGCAATATTTAATTTTTCAATTAATGTATAACTTGGTAAATTAATTATCTCTAATCTATCTCTAAGTGCTTCAGGTATATCATTAGAATTATTCGCCGTTAAAATAAACATCACCTTAGATAAATCATATTCTTCTTCAATATAATTATCTACAAACATACTATTTTGTTCTCTATCTAATACATCAAGTAAACAAGATGCAGGATCTGATCTATAATCTTTAGTTAATTTATCTATTTCATCAATTAAGAATACTGGATTATTTGTACCGGCTTTTTTCATTGCTTGAATAATTTTACCAGGATTACTTCCTATATAAGTTCTACGATGTCCTACAATTTCAGAGTCATCATTCATTCCACCAACACTAATTTTAACAAACTTTTTATTTAATGCTTTAGCAATAGACTTAGCTAAAGATGTTTTACCTACTCCCGGTGGACCTACAAAACATATTATAGGACTTACTTTATTTTTAGTATTTTTAGATACTGCAATATATTCTAATATTCTTTCTTTTACCTTAAATAAACCATAATGTGATTCATTCAAAGATTCTTCTATTTTTTCTAAATTATAGTTATCTTTAGTATTCTTATACCAAGGTAAATTCATTAACCAGTCAATATAATTTCTAACCACAGTAAGTTCTGGGGAAGATGAAGGTGTCATTTCATATCTTTTTATTTCATCTTCTAATCTTTTTCTAATATTGTTAGGTATAACCATTTTATCTAAATTTTCTTTTAATTTAACAACATCATCATCTTTTAAATCAAATTCTCCAAGTTCTTCTTTAATTAATTTTAATTTTTCTTTTAATACATAATCTTTTTGACTTTGCTCAAGTCTTACTTTAAGTTCATCTTCTAAAGTATTCTCTAATCTTATTGTTTCTATTTCTTTATTTAAAGTTTCGATAATTGCACGAACTCTATTCATTGGATTAATCATTGTTACATACTTTAATTTATTTGAATAATCTATTGGTAATTCATCTACTATAATATCAGTTATTCTGCTTAAATTATTTATTCCTTCAATTCTACCCATAACATTATTACTCATATAACTAGATAATTCAATATATAATTCTAAATTTCTAAGCAATATTCTTTTTAATGCTAAAGCTTCACTTGAATCATAATCATATTCTTTGGTAGGAATAACAAAAGCTTCAAAGTTATTATTTTCATTTTCTACATAGTTTAATACTTCAACCCTATCAATACCTACTAATACTACTCTTACAATACCATTAGGTAATTCTATCTTAGATTTAATTTTACCTAATATAGCAACCTTAGGTAATTCTCTAAGAGTGGGATTTACTTCAAGAGGGTCAGATAAATTAACAAGCAATAAATAAGAATCATGATAAGATTCAGAAGTATTTAAAATTAACTTATCTGTTTCACTAGTAAATTCTAATCTTAACTCATTATATGGTAATAATATTTGATCTTTTAAAAACATAACAGGTAAATTAGTTTCTACCATAATATCCCTCCATATAAAAATGATTTATCTTATTAATTAGTAACAATATTAATAAAATAAATCACTTCCTTTTCTGATTACTTATTCTATCATAATTCCATTTAATATCAAGTAAATTTGACATATTTTTTACATATTTTTATTACCTTTTTTTACCATTAAAATTTTATTATTTAATATTTAATTTTTTTATTTACTTTTATTTATCTATATGATAAAATATTACTAATAAATGTTTCCTCAAAGAAAAGATAGTACTATGTGATTACTATCTACTTTTATTTATTTCATAATTTAATATACTAGCCATATAAATACATGCAGTTTCCATACGAAATACTAAACTACCTAATGATACTAAATTATAATTATTTTCTTTTAAATAATTTTCTTCTTTTAAAGTAAGACCACCTTCTGGTCCAATTACAAAAGATACACTATTATAATTATTATTTGATATATAATTACTAATTATATTATCTTTTTCACTAACTGAGCAACATAGTTTTAAATCTACTTCAACATTAATAATATCTTTAAAATTAATTACATTAGTAACAATAGGAATAGTATTTCTTTTAGATTGTTCACTTGCTTCTTTACATATAGTATTCCATCTAATTAATTTCTTATCTTCTTTTTTTGTATCTAATTTAACTATACTTCTTTCCATATTAACAGGTATTATTTTACTTACACCAAGTTCAGTTAACTTTTGTAATACTAAATCCATCTTTTGTTCTTTAACTAAACCTATTATAGCAATTATTTCTTTTGGTAATTCTTTATCCTCATTAATAACTGTATCAATATGTAA
>OJAW01001377.1_pt1 | contig 14216 bp, 10 predicted proteins | sample 1589151 | NCBI WGS metagenome assembly OJAW01 (sample SAMN03283290) | human gut metagenome | biome: human-associated habitat; material: feces | host: Homo sapiens | place: Peru | collected 2012 | reverse complement strand
AGAGGAAATGATAAGGGAACTTGTTACTTGCTGACTAATAGTAATGAGGCTGAGACTTTGAAAAGACTAGAAGTCTTAGTTAAGACTAATGATGGTTTTAAGATTAGTGAACAAGACTTAATGTTAAGAGGACCTGGTGATATCTTGGGTACAAGACAATCGGGTTTGCCTACTTTTATCTTGGGTAATTTATTTAGTGATACTAACTTTATTGAGGCTAGTAAAGAGGATGCTAAAGAAATTATGGATAATTTGGATAATGATGAGAATAAAATGTTTTATGATGATATGATAAGAGTGATGGACTCAATTGTAGGGGATTAATGTATAATACTTGTATGACTATTTTTGATTTTTTACTATTTCTTCATTTGCATCTTTTTGTTTACTTTGACTTTTCTCCAAAATATTCACCTCATTTTAATAATTTTGATCATAAAGACCGTTTATTTCTTCATATTCAATATTACTTGAATCCAATGCTTTTTCACTCACAATTTTAACCTCCCAATTGATTTAATTATATCATAACATTTTATTTCCAAATTGAATTTATATCTAATTTTTCGATTTCTTCATATAACTTTTTTAAGTAACTTCCGTCTATATCAACTAATGGTTCATACATAAATGCATTACAATGAATAAATTCTGGTGTTGATAATTGAACTTTTTCCATTAACTCTAATACATGTACATTTAATTTTTCGCCATATAAATCAATAATTTTCGCAAATTGATATTCATCAATATCTTCTATTAGTTTAAAATTTTTTTGAATTATTTTTTGTTCTAAAAGCACCCTACAGCCAATTGCATAAATAGTTTTTCCTACAATATCAAAACTATCAATTGTCCTTATTCTTGAAATGACATTTTTTAATTCGTCTAAATACAATTTGTTTTTATCAATATTTAAATTTATTTTATTAGGAAATTCATCCATTAAGTCTTTAATTGTTAATTTTAATGTTTTTTCTTTATAATGTAAACAAGAATTTAAAATATCATTATCATTTTGAAGTATTATCTGTGTTTCCCTTAAATATGGAAGGGCAAAAATCAATTCTTTTTCACTCTGAACTTTTAATACATTTTCTATTTTTCTATTTATATTATTATTTTTTTGTATTTCAACAGTTCCATTATTAGTTGCTGTGGCAACTAGAGGTATTAATTCTTTTACTCTGCTTTGTAATGTTCTATAAAATTCAAAATTATGAGTTAATATAATGATCGGAACATTATCTTTAACAATATCATTTATATACTCAATAAAAGCATATCTATTTGAATAATCAAAAGTTTCAACAATATCATCTAATATTATAAATGGTTTATTATTTTTATTTGAAATATATTCAACTATAAATTTAATTATATTTAATGATGTTTTTTCACCAGAGGATAAAATATCATATAAATCCTTTTCTTCAATTACCCTATCATTAGCTTTTTTATATTTAAAACACAAGGAGGGCATTTCTAATCCAAGCATTGATTCCTGCTTGTTTTTTATTTCTATATCAAAGACGGGTTGAAATCTTTTTCTATAAATTTCAATTGCATTTTCAAACTCGCTGCTTTTATCCTTTATTTCTTCATAAATCTCTTTTAAATTAGACATTGTCTTTTCTAATATATCAATCCAATATTTAGTTTGTAATCCCGATTTCTTTAATGCAATTCTAATTATTTCTTTTCTACCTAACGATAATTGTTTTATCAAAGTTGGATCATTAATAATCTTTTGTTGTAAATATTTTGCTTCTTTAGAAGTTCCCAAACTTTTAACTAATTCTTGACTTGATTTTAATATTTCAGGAGAATTAGAGATATTTTTAATTGTTTTATCAATTAATTCTTGTATATCTTTTAAATCATAAAAAGATTTCCCAGCCAATATTATTCCTCTTTTTTTTGTTTCGTTTATAAAATTAGTTTTTTTCAAAGACTCGAGAAAATTTAAGCAATCAGTTTCATCAAAATTTTCATCAAACAATTCTTCCTTAATCCTTTTATTATATATATCAATATAATTATTAACACTTTTTTTAAAATCTTTATTTTCTAATATATCATATGGTTTTTGAAATATTGTTTTCAAATTGACCTTAGAAATATCATCATCTGGAGCTTCTCCTACATATTTAAATATTTTTATATACCAATCTAATTCACCATCATATTTAATATCCAGAGTTTCTAATGTCTTATCCAAATTTAATCCTAATTCCTTTGCTTTTACCCTCAGCTCTAATTTTGGCTCTTCTAAATCTCCATATATTAAATCTTGTATATATGCTTGTTTCTTCTTATCTATTGTTAATAATTCTAATTCTTTACTATAATCAGAAAAATATTTAATATTTTTTTCATAAATTTCTCTTGAAAAAATTAAAAATTCAGTTTTTAAATCAGTTTTTATTTTATTATCTTCTATTATTTTTACAATAATTTCTCCTGGAATATTAGTGACTCTATCTTTAATATTATCTTCTTGACCATTCGACAATTCATATAAACATCTGGAGAAAGACGTTTTAAATGTGCCATTTCTTGAATATATTAAATTTTGATATAATTTATTATCACTATTTACATTAACCATTAATTCTTTTATTCCATATGCATTTTTAATTTTGGTAATTTCTAGTTTTCTCATTATTACTCCTCATATTAATATTGATTTTATATTCATTCTTTAGGATATTCTTGCATAAATATTTCTTCAATATCATGTTCATTTTTATTTAATTTATCACCAGAATATTCTTTTCTCTCCACATAATCTATTATATATTCTTCAATATTCTCTGCTTCTATGCAATCTCTAGCATTTAAACATAAATTATCAAATGATATATATTCAAATCTCAAATCATCCAATTCATTAGAAAAATCACTCTCAACAGATACTTCTAAGTCTAATTTTATTTGTTCCTCTATTTCATCTAAGTTTAAATAATTTCTACACTCATCTTCATCTTCATATTTAATATCGCCTTTGTGTCTATCTATAATTTCATCTAAATTATAAGAAATTGAGTTAGAGCTTTCCTCTATTTTTTGTTGGATTATAGAATCTATTTTATCTTTTAAATTTGAAACAATTTTTTCTCTCTCTTTATCTGACAATTCACTCAGATAAACTAAATTTAACTCATCAAGGAATTTTTCTATATCATATAACGATGATACCCCAATTAATTTTGAAATATAATCAACATCATCAATCATATTGGAAGTACCATAAAATTCTCTTAATATGTCACTATAATAAAAGCTTAGAATTTTGTTATTTATTATTTTTTTAACAAAAATCAATTGATTAATATAATCTTTTAACTTTATATCTTTATAATTAAATTCTGAAATAAAATTAAACACTTCATAATCCTTCGAACTTCCACTTTCTGTCTTTAAATCCAATATGTTTCCATTATATTTAGCTAGTGATATACCATTTAATTTTGTTAATTTAAATAATTGAGACAGATAAACACACTCATTGGCTAATTTAATACATTCAAACGAATTATATTCCAAGGAATCCATTATATAATCAGGAATTGATGGATTAATAAAAGATATATATTGACTTCCGTCTGTGTTGATTTCTAATTTCAATAATGAACCATTAAATTTCTCTATTATCTCCTCAATCAAATTAATTGATGTATCATAATTTCTAATAACACATGAGTTATAAAATGCCTCATTTACTTTATCAATACTAACTTTATCTTTTGTCAATGTATATAATATGTAAAAAAAAGTTAATTCAGTATTTTTAAAATTTGAGAATTGATTTTTCCATATAACATTAGAATTTTCGAGATTATCTATAATATATTCCGAATAGTTTTGTGAAGATATTTCATCCTTCGAATAATTTTGAGCACAATATTCTATAACCCTTGTATTAAAATTTTTATGTTGAATAATTCTACGATAATTTTTATCAAAAAACGATTTTCTTAATAAATTTTCATAATATTCAAACGGTACATTATTATAATATTGCATATTAAATAATATCTTTGCTCTTTCTATTAAACTTAAAACATTAATATCAACTATCGGCAATGATGATGCAATCTTATTCAAATCATAATTTAAATTTTTTCCTTCCTCTAAAATATAATTTCTAGAATTTAGTATTAAAAATTTATTATTTGACTTTGCATATTTAATTATTTTATTTATATTATTTATTTCTATTTCTGTTAATATTAAATTATTTTTCCCAAGAAAATCATCAATTATAATTAATTCTTTTTCTAATTTTGATAAACTTTTAATTAATTCATCAAGACAATCTATTGTAGTTGTTTTTATTGATATATCTGGATTCTCAACTAACATTTTTGCTACTAACATATAGCTTGTTATCGTTTTTCCAACTCCTGGCATGCCAGTTATTATTAAATACTTTTGTTCATTTAATTTAACTAAAGCATTATTAAATGCTTCAGTTTCAACAAAAAATTTAGAATATGACTTTATGTCATTTTTTATTGAATCAGCTTGAAAAATTACAAACTTCTCATTAAATAACTCTAATACTGCGGATGATGTAAGCCATAGTTTCACATTTCTTCTTAATATTTCTTTATTTTCGTCTTTTTCAAGAATAGAAACTATTTCATTATATGAAATTAAATTCTCAGATTTTAAATATGGTTCCATAATATCAATTAATTCTTTTTCTTCTTGTGGGGATAATTCGTTTACTATTAACAAATAATATTCAGAAAATTCATTTGTTTCATACATTTTCTTTACTTTTTCAACTTCTTTTTTTAAACTTGATTTTAAATTATTTATATTGCTTATTCTTTTACATTGACATAATATGTTTTCATCTAAATTTCTCAAATCTATTCCTTGATCTTTGCCTGGTTTAAAACTTTTAAATTTCTTCGATAAATAAACTTCCATCAAATCCTTACAGAATTTTTCAAATTCTAAAGATCCTAATAATTCTAAATCAAATTTTTTATTCATAAAATATACCTCTACTTCTAAAAAAAGCAATATTAACCCCTAACCCAAGATTAATACTGCTCATCTCTAAGCTAATTATATCACGAAAATATAATAAAAACTATAATTTGTATGCAATTCGTGTCTAAAATTCAATTTTAAGCCTCTTATTAAGCCAAAAGTATCTTTTTCTATAGTTTATATATCTAATTATTTTCGTTTAAATATAACCATCTTAGCACCCAATCAAGAGTTGTACCGGTAAGTGAACTCCCCTCCTCCTGCATTCAAGTGATTAGATATTACTATAACATTTGGATTATTTCCAAACTCTGATAATATTTTATTTGTTCTTTCTGAAGGAGATAAAGTTGTATCACTATCTCTTGTTAATGCCACTGGTACTCCTAATTCTTTAAATCTATCATACATATATTTACTTATTAATAATGAATAATTTTTTTCTAACATATCATTACCAACTGCTCCGGAATCAGTTCCACCGTGTCCTGGGTCTATCACAACACCTGTTAATGCTCTTTCATTCATTTTATCACGTCCTCATAATAATTTATGAAAAAAAGAAAAATTGGTTATATATAATATAACTAACAACTATTATATATTAACCAATTATATTCAAAATATAATATTTTTAATTTTTTCTTATCTATATACAAAAAGAACAACTTATGATTGCCCTTTTTGTATTTTTACTACTTTATTTTATTTCGATAACTTTTTTATTTTCTACTGCTTCTTTTTTAGGAACTGTTACTTTTAGAATTCCGTTATTGAATTCTGCTTCGATGTTTTCACTATCTAAGTCTCCTAGATAGAATGATCTTTCGTATTTTCCATAACTTCTTTCTTTTCTTATGTAGTTCTTTTCTTCTTTGTTATCTTCTTCGTTTTTTTCTGCTGAAATAGTTAGGTAACCATCTTTTACTTCGATAGAAATATCGTTCTTATCAAATCCAGGAATATCCATTTCTATATGATAATTACCACCTTTTTCATAAATGTCACATTTCATATTATTGTTATCTCTTGAAGTAATAAAATTATCAAATAAGTCATCTAAATAAAATTTTCTTGGGATTAAATCCATATATCTTCATCTTCCTTTCTTACTTACAGATACCATTATAGCACTATTTTAGCAATTGTCAATAGTTTTTGCTAAATTTTTAGCATTTTGTGTTGACTATTGCTAAAAAATGAGTATAATTATAATTGTGAAGGTTAAAGATTACCTTTCCATATATGAAAGAAGGAATGTTTATTATGGCAAAAAAGCAGTTTAAAGCGGAATCTAAAAAGTTATTAGATTTAATGATTAATTCTATTTATACTAATAAGGATATATTTTTAAGAGAACTTATTTCTAATGCTAGTGATGCGATTGATAAGTTATATTATCGTTCTTTGACTGATGATAGTATTAAGGTTAATCATAGCAATTTAGAAATTAATATTAGTGTAGATAAGGAAAAGAGATTACTTACTATTAGTGATAATGGTTGTGGTATGACTAAAGAAGAACTTGAAGAAAATTTAGGAACTATATGTAAAAGTGGTTCTGAAATGTTTAAGAATGAAAATGAAAAGAAAAAAGATATTAACATTATAGGTCAATTTGGTGTTGGTTTTTATTCTTCATTTATGGTTAGTGATGAAGTGACTGTTGTAAGTAAGAGTGTTAATAGTGATGAAGCATATACTTGGAAATCTACTGGAATTGATGGTTATTCGATTGAAAAATCTGATAAGAAAGATGTTGGTACTTGTATTGTTTTAAAGATTAAGGAAGATACTGAAGGTGAAGAATATTCTAAATATTTGGAAGAATATGAAATTAAGTCTTTAGTTAAGAAATATTCTGATTATATTACTTATCCAATTAAAATGGAATGTATTCATAAGCATTTAAAGGAAGGAACTAAAGATGAATATGAAGATGTTAAGGAAAATGAAACTTTAAATACTCTTGTTCCTATTTGGAAAAAGGATAAAAAGAAAATTAAGGAAGAAGAATATAATAATTTCTATATGGAAAAATTCTCTGATTATGCAAATCCTGATGATATTATTCATATTAATGCTGAAGGTTTAGTTACTTATGATGGTATATTATTTATTCCTAGTCATACTCCATTTAATTATTATTCTAAGGAATATGAAAAGGGATTACAATTATACTCTAATGGTGTTCTTATTATGGATAAGTGTGGAGATTTGATTCCTGATTATTTTAGTTTTGTTAAGGGTGTTGTTGATAGTCCTGATCTTAAATTAAATATATCTCGTGAAACTTTGCAACAAAATAGGATATTAAAGACTATTGCTAAGAATATTGAATCTAAGATTAAAAAGGAACTTGAGGATTTAAGAGATAATAATCGTGAAAAATATGAAAAGATATTTGAAAACTTTGGTATTCAATTAAAGTATGGTGTTTATAATAATTTTGGAATGGATAAGGATAAGTTACAAGATTTATTGTTATTCTACTCTTCTTCAGAAAAGAAAATGGTTACTTTAAAGGAATATGTTTCTAGAATGAAGGAAGAACAAAAGAATATTTATTTTGCTTGTGGTGAATCAATTGATAAGATAGATTTACTTCCTCAAGTTGAATTATTTAAGGATAAGGGATATGAAATATTATATTTAACTGAATATGTTGATGAATTTACTATGCAATCACTTCAAGAATATGATTCTAAAAAGATTATTAATGTTTCTTCGGAAAATGCTGATTTAAGTGATGAAGAAGATAAGAAAAAACTTGAAGAAGAAAATAAGGAATTTAAGGATATGTTTACTTTAATGAAAGATAGTATTGGTAGTGTTACTGGTGTTAAGTTTACTAATAGGCTTAAGAATCATCCAGTATGTTTAACTAATGAAGGTGTTATTTCTACTGGTATGGAAAAGACATTAAATGCTATTTCTCCAGAAAAAGTAAGTGCTGAGTTAATTCTTGAAATTAATGATAAGCATCCAATTGCTGATAAGTTAAAATCTTTATATAAGGATAATAAGGAAGAGTTAAAAGAATATTCTAAGATATTATATGCTCAAGCAAGATTAATTGAAGGTCTTACTATTGATAATCCTACGGAAATAAGTAATTTGATATGTAATTATATTTCTAAATAATATTAAAACTGATAGTTTTGTCTATCAGTTTTTTTTAGTTCCATTTCCAGTTTAATATTTCTGGCATATCTTTACCATATTCTTTGATATAGTTATTATGTTCGATTATTTTATTATTGCAATATTCGATAGCATTTGCTCTTGTATCTCCAAGTTTATCTAGGTATTTTAGGGCATCTTTAGTTAGACTAAATCTGTCTATTCTATTTTGTACTCTCATATCAAATGGTGTTGTTATTGTTCCTTCTTCATTGTATCCGTGAACGTGTAGGTTTTTATTAGTTCTATTGTATGTTAATTGATGGATTAGATTTGGATAACCGTGGAAGGCAAATATTATTGGTTTGTCTTTGGTAAACAAGTTATCGTATTCGAAATCTGTTAATCCGTGTGGATGTTTATCGTTTGATTCTAGTTTCATTAAGTCTACAACGTTTACTACTCTAATTTTTAATTCTGGATAGAATTTTCTTAGTATTGTTACTGAGGCCAAGGTTTCTAGAGTTGGTGTATCTCCACAGCAGGCCATTACGATATCTGGTTCTTTTCCTTCATCATTACTGGCAAAGTTCCATATTCCTATTCCTTTGGTACAATGTTTTACTGCTTCGTCCATTGTTAACCATTGATATCTTGGATGTTTGGAAGCAATTATGACATTTATATAATTTTTACTTCTTATGCAATGGTCGAAACAAGAAAGTAAACAGTTAGCATCTGGTGGCAGATACATTCTAGAGACATCTGCTTTTTTTGTTACTATGTGATTTAAGAATCCTGGGTCTTGATGGGTATAACCGTTATGGTCTTGTTGCCATACGTGTGATGATAATATATAGTTTAATGAGGCAATTTCTTTTCTCCAAGGTAATTCACTTGTTACTTTTAACCATTTGGCGTGTTGACTAGTCATTGAATCAACAATTCTTATGAATGCTTCGTAACTATTAAATACTCCGTGTCTTCCTGTTAGTAGGTAACCTTCCAACATTCCTTGGCAAAGGTGTTCTGATAAAACAGAGTCTATTACTCTACCTTCTTGTGATATTGCTTCGTCGTTTTTATATATTAATCCATTAAATTGTCTATCTGTTTTTTCAAAGACATTGGTTAATCTATTACTTTTTGTTTCATCTGGTCCGAATAATCTAAAGTTATCTTTATTTAAGTCTATTATATCTCTGACAAAGCTACCAAGTTCTAGCATATCTTGTTTCATTACGGTTCCTGGTTTAGTGAATTTTACTTGATAATCTCTAAAGTCTGGAATAATTAATTCTTTTAGTAGTAATCCTCCATTAGCAATTGGATTAGCGCTCATTCTTTTGTTTCCTTTTGGGGATAATTCTTGTAGTTCTTTTTTTAATGTGCCATTTTCATCAAACAGTTCTTGAGGTTTATAATCTTGTAACCAATTTTCTAGTATTTGTAGGTTATTAATATTTTCTTCGTCCACTACCACTGGTATTTGGTGAGCGTTTGATGTTCCTTCGATTTGTTTTCCGTTTACTTCTTTTGGTCCAGTCCAACCTTTTTTGGTTCTTAATATTATCATTGGATAGATTGGTCTTTCTTTTTGGTTATTTGATTTTATCTGTTTTATTTCTTCGATAACGGTATCTAGGGTTTTTGCCATATTTTGGTGCATATTTTCTGTTGTGTCTATATTTACATAGTATGGTTTATATCCGTAACCTCTGAATAAGTCTTCGAGTTCTTCATTACTAATTCTTGCTAATATTGTTGGGTTTGCTATTTTGTAACCGTTTAGATGTAATATTGGTAATACTACGCCATCCTTTTTTGGATTTAGTATTTTGTTAGCGTGCCAAGATGTGGCAAGTGGACCGGTTTCTGCTTCGCCATCTCCGACAACACAGGCAACGATTAGGTCTTTATTATCTAATACAGCACCAAAGGCATGTGCTAAACTATATCCTAATTCTCCACCTTCATTAATTGAACCTGGTGTTTCTGGTGCAACGTGTGATGATATTCCTTTTGGAAATGAGAATTGTTTAAATAATTTTTGCATTCCTTTTTCATCATATGTTATATTTGGATATACTTCCGAATAGGTTTTTTCTAGGTATGATTGGGCAACCATAGCGTTTCCTCCGTGTCCTGGTCCAGATATGTATATCATATTTAAGTCATATTTGTTTATTACTCTATTTAAATGGGTATAAATAAAGTTTTGTCCTGGGACTGTTCCCCAATGTCCTACTAGGGTACTTTTTATATCTGATAGTTGTAATTTTCTTTTTAAAAGTGGGTTATCAAGGAGATATAATTGTCCTGCAGATAAGTAATTGCTTGCTCTAAAGTAAGCATCTATTTTTTGTAATTCTTCATTTGTTAATACTTTGTCTTTCATAGAGACCTCCTTATTATAATTATACAATAAACTAGAATTTAAAAAAAGTAATTTTTTGAAATTACTTAATTTTCTTGATTTTCTGTTAAGGTTATTTCTACGGTGTTTTCTTTGTTATTTCTTAGATATTTAATTTTTATTTTATCTCCTGGTTGATGTTTGTATAAAAGATATCTTAATTCTGCGACTGATGATGTTTTGGCGTCATCTATTTCGATAATAATATCTCCTTTTTCTAATTTAGAATCTGCAGGTGAACCTACTTGAGTTGCTACAACTACTACTCCTTCGGTTACTCTTTTTGGTAATGTTATTCCGTATTGCCATAATGCTGATGTTTGGGTTACGTCTACCATAGATATTCCAATGAATGGTCTTTGAACTTTTTCTCCTTTTTCTAAAGCAGAAGCGTAATTTAGGGCATCTTCGATTGGTATTGAGAATCCCATTCCTTCGACTTCATCTTGAACTAATTTTAATGAATTTATTCCTATTACTTCACCATTTACGTTTAATAATGGTCCTCCACTGTTACCTGGATTTATGGCAGCATCTGTTTGTAATACTTTCATATAATAATCTGATGTACTTCCTGAGAAACTTACTTCGACTAATCTGTCTTTACCCGATAATATTCCTTTTGTTACTGTTCCACTATAATCTATTCCCATTGGAGCACCAATTGTAAATACGGTATCTCCTTTTTTCATTTCTTCGGTGCTTCCTATTTCTATAACTGCTAAAACTTCATCTTCAGGAATTGATAATACTGCAATATCTGAATATGTTTCTTTTCCTAGAATTGTTGCTTCGACTGTTTTGTTATTATTTAATATTACTTCAACTTTGTCTGCACCATCTATAACGTGATTATTAGTCATTATGTATCCGACTTTATCTGCTTTTTTATAGACAAATCCACTTCCTGTTGATATTTGTTGGTTATTTTTATAAGACACTACTGTTACAACACAGTCTTCTGCTTTTTCTACGGCAGCGGCAATGCTATTTTCAGTAAGTTCTACTTTACTAACGTTTTCTACGATACTTTTGCTAACACTTGGTACGTTTGTTATTACTAAATATGAACCAACTGTTCCGCAAATAAATGATATTACTATTGATAAAATTAATATTAAGGCATTGTTGTTTTTATTTTTTTCCATGCTATCTCCTTCTTTCTACATATCTAATATTTCCATATAATTTACTGGAAATCCCATTCTGTCTAATATTTTTTCTAATGGTATTGAATCTACTCTACCATCCAATTTTTCTATTTCATATTCTATTTCTTTTAACATTAATCTAAATGCATCTTCGGTAAGTAATGTTTTAAAGATTATTATTACGGCAAATAAATCGTTTTTACCATAGATATATTCTGAATCCATTTTAGGTATATTTAATTTTTCGTGATAAATGGTATCAGGAATGTATCTTTCTGTTTTGTTTTCAAAGACTATATCTTCGTGAGCGCATAAGTTACGATAGTTAGACAATATTACTAGGAAATTTTCTAATTCTAGTGGTGTTGTGTTAAATAAGTCGGCAATTTCTAGTTTGTCTTCTTTTTTTAGTATACTATATAATTCACATACTATGCCAAATGATAATACTTTTACTAATACCCATAATGGTATATATCCATAACTATTGGTATAGTGCATTGTGGCATTATGATGGGGGGTATTTACTCTTATTTGTCTTTTCATTTTTTCTAGTAAGTCTTTTACTCTTCTTTTTTTATCGTGGTCTTGTGTAAAGTTTTTAGGATTTAAGTAATCTTTTTCTTTATAACCATATTTTTTAGATAATTGATAAGACATTATTGATTTTAGTGAGTTTTCTATTACTAAAACATTTTTAAATATTATATTTCTAAAGTATCTATCAAATAAGAATAAGGAATATAGTTCTCTAAATGTTGAACCTTTTATAAATACTCTTTCTTTTGATGATACCATAAATAAATGTCTATATCCGTTTAGGAAGAAATAGTTTTCTCTTAAAAGTATTGATTTTGCATATTCTTCATCTTCGATTATTAGTCCTTTATTTTTTAGTATTTCTACTTGTTCTTCGATTGTTTTAAAATTCTTTTCCATATCACATTCACCCTTACTATAAAAGTATAACACAAATAAGGAAAAAATGATATAAAAAATAATGGTAATTTTGTGGGAAATTGTGATATAATTTTAACATAGGGAGAATGATAATATGCCTAGTTCAATGACTCACGATTATTTTATGTCTGATGTTTATGATAAACTTAGTGATGATATTAAAAATAGGATTATTTTAAATGATGCTAGAACTTTTTCTCAAGGTCCTGATATATTTTATTTTTATAATATGGGAATTGGTAAGAAAAGTGATAAATATAGAAAAATGGGTAATTTTATGCATAAGAATAAGGTTAATTTGTATTTTTTTAATATGATTAAGTATATTCGTGATAATAATCTTGTTAGTAATAAGCAATGTTTATCTTTTTTATATGGTAGTATTGCTCATTTTGTATTGGATTCTACGACTCATCCTTTTATTTTTTATAAGACTGGTGTATTTATAAAGGGTGTTCCTAGTACATATAAATATAGTGGACTTCATCAGGAAATGGAATATTTTTTAGATGCTTATATGATTTTTCAGAATGAGAAACGGGAAGCAAAGGATTTTAAGATGTATAATTATTTACTTAATAATGATAAGTTAGATAAGTGTACTTTAGAGTTAATTGATAATACTATTAATGATACTTATGGTTATTCTGATACTTGTAAGATATATGAAAAGTGTATTAAGGATATGAAGAGGTTTTATAAGTTATTTAATTACGACCATTATGGTATTAAGAGAGGGATATATTCTTTGGTTGATGTTATTACTCCAAAGAAGTATATTAGAAAGAAAAAGTTTTCGTTTTATTTGACTCATAATTCTAAGAGGCATTATTTAAATTTGGAAAAAAACGAATGGAATCATCCTTGTAATTTATACGAGACTTATAATTATTCTTTTATTGAGTTATATAGAATTGCTATTAATAAGTGTTATAATATTATTACTGAAGTGGATAAGCTACTTAAAAAGAAAGATATTAGTGAGGAAGATATAAATTTGTTATTTGGTAATTTGTCTTATGTTACAGGAAAAGATGCTGATAATAAGATACCTATGAAGTTTTTTGAGTTTTAAGGAGGAAGTATATGATTAGGGAATATAAGAAGGAAGATAATAAAGAATTACTAGAGTTATTTAATATTTGTTTTAATAAGGATTTTAAAGATGTTACTATGAATCCAACTGGTAAGATATTTGTTTATGAATTAGATAATAAGATTGTTGGTATGCTTACTTTAGATATATTAAATGATATTTTTAAGAGTATTAATTATGGTTATATCAACAATGTCTGTGTAAATCCAATGTATGGTGGTAAGGGTATTGGAGATGAGTTAATGAAATATACGGAACAGTTTGCTAGAAATAATAATTGTAAGTATATAATGTTAACTTCAAATAAGAAAAGGGTTTTCGCTCATAAGTTATATTTAAAGAATAATTATGAAATTGTTGATACTTGTGTGTTTAAGAGATTTTTATAAAAAAGAAGATTATGATGTGAACTAGTCAACAAAAAGTAGACAGTTAAATAGAATTTATTTGAACCCTAATT
>OJAW01001373.1_pt1 | contig 14289 bp, 10 predicted proteins | sample 1589151 | NCBI WGS metagenome assembly OJAW01 (sample SAMN03283290) | human gut metagenome | biome: human-associated habitat; material: feces | host: Homo sapiens | place: Peru | collected 2012 | reverse complement strand
ATACGGATTTATTCAAACTCCATATAGAAAAGTTAATAATAAAAAATTAACAGATCAAGTTGATTACTTAACTGCTGACGAAGAAAATGATTTCTATATTTCACAAGCAACAGTTAATGTAAATGATGATAATGAAATAACAGATGCAATAGTTGCAGGAAGATATCGTGGTGAAAATATTATGATACCTGCTGAACAAGTAGATTACATAGACGTATCACCACAACAAGTAGTATCAGTAACAACAAGTTTAATACCATTCCTAGAACATGATGATGCCACTCGTGCACTAATGGGTGCAAACATGCAACGTCAAGCATTACCACTATTAACAACTGAAGCACCACTTGTAGGAACAGGTGTAGAATATGTTGCAGCAAGAGATAGTGGTGTAACAGTAATAGCAAAAGCTGATGGTATTGTTGAATATGTAGATGCTAAAAAAATAGTAGTAAAAAATGCCAAAGGACAAGATATATACTATTTACAAACATTTGAAAGAGCAAACCAAGGCGAAACAAATAATCAAAAACCAATAGTAAGAGCAGGAGACAAAGTACATCGTGGACAAATCATCGCAGATGGTCCATCAACAGATATGGGAGAACTTGCTTTAGGTAAAAATGTTGTTGTAGCATTCATGACATTTAACGGATACAATTTCGAGGATGCCGTTATAATGAATGAAAAATTAGTAAAAGAAGATGCCTATACAACATTGCATATTGAAGACTATGAAATACAATGTCGTGATACTAAACTAGGACCAGAAGAAATTACAAGAGACATACCAAATATTGGTGAAGATGCTCGTAAGAACCTAGATGAAAATGGTATCATAAGAATCGGTACAGAAGTTAAAGAAGGAGACATCCTAGTAGGTAAAGTAACACCAAAAGGAATGGCTGACTTAACTAGTGAAGAAAAATTACTTCATGCAATTTTCGGAGAAAAAACAAGAGAAGTAAGAAATTCATCACTTACAGTTCCACATGGTGGAGATGGTATCGTACATGATGTTAAAGTATATACAAAAGAAGAAAACGATGATTTACCAAGTGGTGTATCAAAAGTTGTTAGAGTATATATAATTCAAAAAAGAAAAATTGGTGTAGGAGATAAGATGTCAGGTCGTCATGGTAACAAAGGTGTTATATCACTAGTATTACCTGAAGAAGATATGCCATACCTACCAGATGGTACTCCAGTAGATATAATGTTAAATCCACAAGGTGTTCCATCTCGTATGAACATAGGGCAAGTATTAGAACTACACTTAGGAATGGCTGCTAAGAAATTAGGAGTTCATGTAGCAACACCAGTATTAGATGGTGCAAAACAAGAAGACATTGCTGCAATGATGAAAGAAGCAGGAATGGATGAAGACGGAAAAACAGTACTATATGATGGTAGAACAGGAGAACCATTTGATAATAGAATATCAGTTGGTGTCATGTACATGATTAAATTACATCACATGGTTGATGATAAATTACATGCTCGTTCTACTGGACCTTACTCATTAGTTACACAACAACCACTTGGAGGTAAAGCTCAATTTGGTGGACAAAGATTTGGAGAAATGGAAATATGGGCTCTTGAAGCATACGGAGCTGCTCATGTATTACAAGAAATACTAACTTATAAATCAGATGATATTATAGGACGTGTTAAAGTATATGAAGCAATTGTTAAAGGAACACCGTTACCTACTCCAGGAATACCTGAAGCATTCAGAGTATTAATTAAAGAATTCCAAGCATTAGGATTAGATATTTCAGTAATCAATAATGATGATGAATTAGTAGAAATCAAAGATTTAGAAAATGAATCAGATGATGACGACGATAGTCCAATTGCTGAAGAAATAGAACGTCCAAAGACAGAAAAATCATTTGATGAACTAGAAGATGATGACGATGAAGAAGACGACTTTGATGATGAAGATTTAGATGATTTCGAAGATTTAGATGAAATTGAAGAAGAAATAGATGACAAGGATTTTGATAAAGAAATGGGAGGTGATTTCTAATGTTAAAGGCTAACAATTTCAAAGCTTTAAAAATAGGGATTGCTTCTCCAGAAAAAATCCGTTCTTGGAGTTATGGAGAAGTTCAAAAACCAGAAACTATTAATTATAGAACATTGAAACCAGAACGCGATGGATTATTCTGTGAAAAAATATTTGGTCCAACTAGGGACTATGAATGTAGTTGTGGAAAATATAAAAGATTAAGATATAAAAATATTGTCTGCGACCGTTGTGGTGTTGAAGTAACAAAATCTTCAGTAAGAAGAGAAAGAATGGGACACATTGAACTAGCAAGTCCAGTAAGTCACATTTGGTATGTAAAAGGTATTCCATCATATATTGGATTATGCCTTGATATGTCTCCTAGAGATCTAGAAGAAGTAATATACTTTGTATCTTATGTAGTAATAGATCCAGGAAATACGCCACTTATTAAAAAACAAACACTATCTGATAAAGAATATCGTGCTTACTATGAAAAGTATGGAAATACGTTTAAAGTAGGTATGGGTGCTGAAGCAGTAAAAGAATTACTTAGTGAAGTTGATGTTAATAAAGAATTAGCAGAAATAGAAAAAGAATTAGAAAGTGCTTCAGGACAAAGAAGAACAAGATTAGTAAAAAGATTAGAAGTAATTAATGCTTTCGTAACATCAGGAAATAAACCTGAATGGATGATTCTAGAAGCACTTCCAGTAATACCACCAGAATTAAGACCAATGATTCAACTAGATGGTGGAAGATTTGCTACTTCAGACTTAAATGACTTATATAGAAGAGTTATTAACAGAAATAATCGTTTGAAAAAATTAATGGAATTAGGTGCTCCATCAATAATCGTTCAAAATGAAAAAAGAATGTTACAAGAAGCAGTAGATTCATTATTTGATAATGGAAGACGCGGAAGAAGTGTAACAGGTGCAGGAAATCGTGCCCTAAAATCATTATCTTCGATGTTAAAAGGAAAACAAGGACGTTTCAGACAAAACTTACTTGGTAAACGTGTTGACTATTCAGGTCGTTCAGTTATCGTTGTAGGACCAGACCTTAAAATGTATCAATGTGGAATACCAAAAGAAATGGCACTTGAATTATTCAAACCACATGTAATAAATGGACTTGTAAGTAAAGAAATAGCAAATAATATTAAATCTGCTAAAAAAATGATTGAAAATCAAGATCCAAAAGTATGGGATGTAGTTGAGGATGTAATTAAAGAATATCCTGTTATGTTAAACCGTGCACCTACATTACATAGACTTGGTATTCAAGCATTTGAACCAAAATTAATTTCAGGTAGAGCAATTAGATTGCATCCACTTGTTACAACAGCATTTAATGCTGACTTCGATGGTGACCAAATGGCTGTCCATGTACCACTATCTGAAGAAGCAAAAGCAGAAGCAAGAATACTTATGCTCGGTGCAAATAATATCCTAAGTCCAAAAGATGGAAAACCAATCGTTACACCATCACAAGATATGATATTAGGAAATTATTACATAACTATGGAGAAAAAAGGACTTGAAGGAGAAGGTAGAGTATTTAAAAATAGTAATGAAGCATTAATGGCATATCAACGTAGAGAAATTACATTACATACAAGAATCTTTGTACCAGTAAATTCATTTAAACATAAAGTATTCTTAGATAGTAATAAAGATAAATACTTTGTTACAACTCCAGGTAAGTTAATATTCAATGAAATTTTACCAGATTCATTCCCATTTATAAATGAACCAACTGATGAAAATATCGAAGGAATTACCCCTTCAAAATACTTCATTGAATATGGAAAAGACTTAAAACAAGAACTAGAAAATATTCCTTTAGCAAAACCATTTAATAAAGGAACATTAGAAAAAATAATAGCACAGATGTTTAAGAGATATAAAACTACAGAAACATCAATAATGCTAGATAAATTAAAAGATCAAGGATTTAAATATTCAACTTATTCAGGAATTACTATTGCAGTAAGTGATATCGTAGTAAGTAAAAACAAAGATGAAATTATTGCTAAAGGTAATGAAGAAGTTAAGAAAATTAATAAACAATTCCGTAGAGGTCTAATAACAGACCAAGAAAGATATCAATTAGTAATTGATGTTTGGGATAAAGCAAAAGATGAAATAAAGAAAGAACTTGAAGTTTATGCTAAAACAATGGAAGATAACCCTATCTTCATAATGATGAACTCAAAAGCTCGTGGATCTATTTCAAACTTCGTACAACTTGCTGGTATGCGTGGATTGATGGCTAAACCAAATGGTGAATCAGTAGAAATCCCAGTTACATCAAACTTCCGTGAAGGACTATCAGTATCAGAATTCTTCTTATCAACACATGGTGCTCGTAAAGGTAGTGCCGATACAGCATTAAAGACTGCTGACTCTGGTTATATGACAAGACGTCTAGTAGATGTTGCACAAGATATAATTGTAAGAGAAGACGATTGTGGTACAACACAAGGTGTACTTGTAAGTGCATTCAAGGATGAAAAAGATGGAATTATTGAACCATTATATGATAGAATAATGGGAAGATATACAAGTAAGAAAGTAATTAACCCAGAAACAAAAGAAATGATAATTGATAAAAATGAACTTATTACTGAAGCAATTGCTGATAAGATAATAAAAGCAGGAATTGAAGAAGTTGAAATAAGAACTGCATTAACTTGTAGAACTAACCATGGTGTATGTAGAAAATGTTATGGTAGAAACCTTGCAACAGGTAATGTTGTAGAAATAGGTGAAGCAGTAGGTATTATGGGAGCACAATCAATCGGTGAACCTGGTACACAATTAACAATGCGTACATTCCATACTGGTGGTGTTGCAGGATCAGATATCACACAAGGTCTTCCTCGTGTTGAAGAATTATTTGAAGCTAGAATGCCAAAAGGTAAAGCTTTAATATCTGAAATAGATGGTGTAGTATCTAAAATTGAAGAAGCTAATGGTAAATTCAAGATATATATTAAAAATGATAATGAAGTTAGAGAACATGTTACAATGTATGGTGCTAAACTAGCAGTAGAAAAAGGAGATAAAGTATCAGCAGGAGATAGACTTACCGAAGGTAATATTTCTCCAAAAGAATTACTTGCAGTAACAGACCCTAATACTGTTCAACAATACATTCTAAAAGAAGTTCAAAAAGTATATCGTTCACAAGGTGTTGATATCAATGATAAACACGTTGAATTAATTGCTAAGAGAATGATTTCTAAAATAAGAATTATGGATGCTGGAGATACAAACTTTATTCCAAGTACAACAGTTAATATCAGTGACTTTACTGATGGTAACAGAGATGTTATTATTAAAGGTAAAAAACCTGCTATTGGACAACCAATATTACTTGGTATAACAAAAGCATCACTTGAAACAGATTCATTCTTATCATCTGCATCATTCCAAGAAACTACAAGAATCTTAACTGAAGCATCAGTTAAAGGTAAAGTAGATAACCTACACGGATTAAAAGAAAACGTTATAATCGGTAAATTAATCCCAGCAGGAACAGGAATGAAAGAATATATGGATGTTGGTTATACATTAGAAAAACAATTCTTTGATGATGAAGCTTCTGAAGCCCTTGAAGATGAATTTATAGATTAATATAAAAGATATAGACCTTAAAAATCTATATCTTTTTTCTATTTCAAACATATCAAAGCAATATTTCTACCAGATTCAATTTTCTTACTTTTACAATCTCTATAAGAATGATATATATTACTATTACATTTAGTACATATATTTGAACAAAATATATGTTCCATTTTTATACCTAGTTTTTTCATGACTTTAACATTAATTTTAACTGTATCAATGTAATATTTATCTTCACCATTATTATTCTCCTTAAAACTAATAAAATTATCTATGTAATTAAATTTGTCTTTAAATAATTTCATAACATCCCTATCTACCTCAAAACAACATTTTAAAATACTAGGACTAATATATACTCTGATATCTTCATATTTAGAATTAAAGGTATCCTTCATTAAATTTAAGGCAACACTAATAATAGAATTAAGTGTACCTCTCCAGCCAGAATGAATATTACCAATTACCTTATTAACAGGATCATAAAGCAATATAGCCTGACAATCAGCAACATAAGTAACAAGAGCAACACCTCTTAAATTAGTAATAATACCATCATTATTATTAAATTCTTCGTTAATATTATCATTAGTCAATATTTTAACATTATTACTATGTACTTGTATACTTTTCTTAATACATTTAAATTTATAATTAAAATCATTTTCTATTTTCTTATAATTATTATTAATTATATCAATACTAATAGTATTACTATTAAAATCAAAAATTTTCTTAGTAAATAAATGTATAACATCATCATATTTATTTAAATCATTAAAAGTAAAATATTTATTATTCAAAATAACACCTCTTGATTTATTATATCATTAAATTAAAATATTTTGTAAAAAACACAATAAAAACCAAAAACTCTATTGAATTATAAAAAAAAATATGATATATTATTAATAGTATAAGGTAGCCAATAAATGGTAACTATATAAACGGAGGAATAAAAATGGATAAAAAGTTTAAAATAACAGATGAACAAAACATAGAAAGAGAAGCTAATTTAATTACAATATTTGAAAATGAAGGCAAAGAATATGCTGTTTATAGTATTGATAGAGATGTAGAAACAGTAAATATATTTGTATCAAGAATTGAAAAAGATACAAATGGAGTAGATACATTGAAAGATATTACAGATCCAGCAGAAAAATTAAAAATAGATAATATTGTAAAAGAAATGATTAAATTACCATTATAAGAGGTGAGAAAAATGTCTAATGTAGTAGTTAGTAATAAAAGTTTATCAGATCAAAGAATAGGAAATATAGATAGTAATAAAGTATTATTACCATTTAATGTTACCAAAGAACAAGTAGAAAAATTAAAAGGTATCTTATCTAAAATAGATGCTATTTTTTCCTACGACCTAGATAAATTATCAATATCAAATATGACATATATAAATTCTAGATTTAAAGATAATAATAGAGATTTATCTAATTGTAAATTTACTTTATCAAATACCTATGTAGCTACAATTAAACAAAGTATTGTAAATAAAGTAAAAGCATTTTATAATAAAATTATTAAACCACAAGAACAAGTACCAGTATTTGGAATAAGTAAAGAAACAAATTTACAAGAAGCCTTAAATGAAGCAACACAAGAAATTAATTTAACAGAATTAAATGCTGCCTTAAATAAACCATTACCAGAAGAAAAACCAATAGAAAATTATCAACAAGTACTTGCAAATGATGCGACTGGTGTAATAACAACTTTTGGTGGTGATATGAATGCTAAAAATGAATTAAATCAAGTTGTAACAGAAAGAACAAATGAAGCAATTTCTAATCCAACACCTATTCCTGTACAACCAATTGTAAATAATCCTGAACCGCAAGTTCAACCAGCAATTAATCCACAACCTACATTTAATACAATAAATAATGTTGAACAACCACAAGTACCAAATAATCTAAATACAAATATACCTTTACCAGAAACATATGAACAAGCAGTACCAGTACAACCTAATGTAAAAGTTAAAAAACTAAAAGGAAATGTATTAGTAATACCAATTGTTATTATTTGGTTAGGATTAGTTCTAGTAGGAACAATTAAACTTGTAACAAGTATATTAACATAAAACAATGTAGATTTAATATCTACTTTTTTTATACATTTTCATAAACTTTGTTTATTCTAAGTTTTTTAATAGCCAAGATTATTAAAAAGAAATTTTGAACCTAAGTTGGTTTCAAAATTTTAGTTTACTATATTATTCACTATTTAATAGAATATCAGTAAAATTGATAAAAAATATTCTTTGTATATTAATAACCTTAAAACTAATTAAAATAATAGTAGATTTAAATTCTACTATTTTTAATTATTTATCTCTCTTTGAATATATACATCCACAATAATCTTGCCTATATAAATCATATTTTTTAGACAATTCAATTGATTTTTTATATCCATCATTCTTTTTAAAATCAGAATATAACCATTTAATATCATATTTTTTAGATATATCTTCCCCAATTTCATTTAATAATTTAGCATTCTTGTAAGGACTAACAGTTAAAGTAGTACCAAAGTATTCAAAATCATTTTTCTTTGCAATTTCACCAGTTTTATTTAATCTTAAATAAAAACATTTAGTACATCTACTACCTCTTTCAGGTTCATTTTCTAATCCTTTAATTACTTCATTATATATATCATTATCATAATCACAATCAATTATTTTTACACCATTAAAATTACTAATTAATCTTATCTGTTCATCTTTTCTTTTCTTATATTCTTCATAAGGATAAATATTAGGATTATAATATAATATTGTTATATCAAAATAATCATATAAATATGTAATAACATAACTACTACAAGGTGCACAACAACTATGTAATAATAACTTAGGCTTATAATCTAACTTATCAATAATTTCTTTTAATTTATTAGCATAATTCTCATTCATATATTAACTCCTCAATCAAGAAATATTATAACATAATAATTAAAAAAAAACATATTATTAATTAGAAATGTTTACAAAACTAAAAATTATTGGTAAAATTATAAATGGAGATGGTTATATGTTAAAAAAACAAAGAGAAGTACCTGTTAAAAATTATATTTATTTAGCACTTATTATTTTAGTATCATTATTATTATTATTTTATTTTTACCTATGGCATTTAACATATGAAGAAGGTAAATTAAATAATCCTATAATGGATAAATATTTACAAGTAATAAATTACAATGAATTATCTAATTATATTACTGAAAATAAAGAAGCTTATGTTTATGTATCTGTTCTTGAAGACAAAAATATAAGAGATTTTGAAAAGAAATTTAAAACAGTAATAATAAATAACTCCCTAAAAGATAGTATGCTATATCTAGATTTAACAGAAACATATAATAATAAAGAATTACAAAAAGCAAAAGAAACATATAGTATAGGAGAAAAAACTATCTCTAATATACCATGTATCTTAGTGTTTAAAGATGGAACATTAAGTAAAATATATGATATAAAAGAAAATAATTATGATTTAGAAAAATTAGAAGTGTTTTTACAAGAAGAAGGCTTAGAAGAAAATGATTAATGTAGTATTATATCAACCAGAAATACCCGGTAATACAGGAAATATAATGAGAACATGTGCTGCTACTAACACAAAGTTACATTTAATAAAACCATTAGGATTTTCCTTAGAAGAAAAATACATCAAAAGAAGTGCAGTAAACTATATAGATAAAGTTAATTATGAAGTGTATGAATCATTTGAAGACTTTCTATCTAAAAATGAAGGAGAATTTTATTTTTTAACTAGATATGGTAAAAAACCACATACTTCATTTGATTATAGTGATAAAACTAAAAATATATATTTATTTTTTGGCAAAGAATCTACTGGTATACCAAAAGAAATATTAAGAAATTATCTAGATAGATGTATGAGAATACCCTCAACAGATAATGTAAGAAGTCTTAACTTATCAAACTGTGTAGCAATAATGGTATATGAAGTATTAAGACAACAAGATTTTCCAAACTTACTTAGAACAGAACCATTTAAAGGAGAAGACTGGTTAATACAAGATTAAAATAGTGTAATGCTATTTTTTTGTTTACTCTAAGTTTACTATCTTTACATTTATTATTATTTATGCTATTTTAGTATTAAGGAGTAGCAGTAAAATTATGAAGAAAAAAGTAGTAATAATAGGAGCAGGTCCTGCAGGATTAACTGCAGGATATTATTTATTAAAAAGCAGTAAAGATTATGAAGTAACAATTCTAGAGTCTTCTACTCAAGTCGGAGGAATATCTAAAACAATAAATTATGATGGCAATCGTATGGACTTAGGAGGTCACAGATTTTTTACCAAAGATGATAAAGTAAATGAAATATGGCAAGAATTAATGAAAGTTCAAGGAACAGGAAGCTATGATGATATAAAATTAGATACTAAAAAAGAATTTTGTTTAGATGGACCAAACCCAGAAAAAGAAGATAATGTATTTTTAGTAAGAAATAGAGTATCAAGAATATATTATAAAAAGAAATTTTTTGATTATCCCGTAAATTTAAGTTTTAATACTATTAAAAACTTGGGATTTATTCAAACTATGGAAAGTGGATTTAGTTATTTAAAGAGTACAATAGTAAAAAAAGATGAAACAAACTTAGAAAATTTCTATATAAATAGATTTGGTAAAAAATTATATAATATATTTTTTAAAGGATATACTGAAAAATTATGGGGAAGAAGTCCTGAATTTATTGATTCATCTTGGGGAAGTCAAAGAGTAAAAGGAATATCAATAAAAGAAGTATTAAAAGATTATTTTTGTAAAGTATTTAAAATAAATAATAAAAATAAACAAACATCCCTAATAGAAAGTTTTAATTATCCAAAATATGGTCCAGGTCAAATGTATGAAGAAATGGAAAAACAAATTATTAAAAATGGTGGTACTATTTTAAAAGAACACGAAGTAATTAAAATAAATAATAAAAATAATAAAATAGAAAGTGTTATTTGTTTAAATAACAATAAGAAAAAAGAAATAAAAGGAGATATCTTTATATCTTCAATGCCAATAAAAGATTTAATTAATGGTATGAATAGTGTTCCTAAAAAAGTTAACTATATAGCTACAAATCTTCCATATAGAGATTTTATAACTGTTGGATTAATATTAAATAATCTTAAAATAAAAAATAAAACTAAAATAAAAACATTAAATAATAATATTCCTGATTGTTGGATATATGTTCAAAGTACAGATGTAAAACTAGGAAGAATCCAAGTATTTAATAACTGGTCACCATACTTAGTAAAAGATATAGACAATACCATATCACTAGGATTAGAATATTTTTGTAATGAAAATGATGAATTTTGGAATAAACCAAATGATGAATTGTTAGTTCTTGCTACAAATGAATTAATAAAAATGGGAATAATAGAAGGTAAAGATAATGTATTAAATTATCATGTAGAAAAAGTAAAAAAAGCATATCCAGCATATTTTGATACATATAAAGATTTTAATATAGTAAGAAAATATCTAGATAAATATACTAATCTTTATTGCATAGGAAGAAATGGTCAACATAGATACAATAATATGGATCATTCAATGGAGTGTGCAATAACATGTATAGATAATATCTTAAATAATAAAAAAGATAAATCTAATATCTGGAATGTTAATACAGAAAGGGAATATCATGAAAAAAAATAAAATAAAAAAATTTCTAAATGATTATATGAAATGGACTCCCTCAAAAATGGTAATAGTAATTTTATTATTGTTACCAATATTATTAAATTTTAATACTAAATTTAAATTAAATAATGACTTTTGGTTTTTAATAAATACAGGTAAATATATAATAAATAATGGAATACCACATATTGAACCATTTACTATACATAGTAATTTATTATTTGTAGTACAACAATGGTTAACAGATATAATATTTTACTTTATATATAGTAAATTTAACATATATGGAATGTATATCTTTACAATAGTTATGGAATTATTAATCATATATTTAATGTATAAAGTATGTCTACTTATAAGTAATAATAAAATAAAATTGTCTATTATAATAACAGTATTAATAATATTAATTTTAAATAGAGATTTTATTACTACTAGACCTCATTTATTTGACATATTATTTTTAACTTTAGAACTATATTTATTAGAATTATATGTAAAAAGAAATAATAAAAAATATTTACTAGGATTACCATTAATATCCTTATTAATGATAAATTTACATTCTTCAATATGGCCAATGTTATTTGTATTCTTACTACCTTATTATGTAGGAAGAATAAATTTAAAATTTACTACCAAAGAAAACTATAAATTAAGACCAATAATTATAGTAACAATAATAATGCTTATATTTGGATTTATTAATCCATATGGAATAGAATCCATGAAATATTTATTTAATTCTTATGGAATAGACTATTTAGATAAAGTTGTTATAGAAATGTCATCTCCAGATATAAAACAGTCATTAATGCTATTTGTATTCATATTTATAGTATACTTATCTTATTACATTAATAGAAAAGATAAAATAAATTTAAGATATTTATTATTAACATTAGGAACAACTTATTTAACATTAGAGCATAATAGAGGAGTTATGTTTTTATTAATAGTAAGTATAATAACATTATCAGATAATTTAAAACAATTTTTTAATAAAGAAGTAATATCAAAAGTAAATAAAAAAGATAATTATATATATATAATCCTGCTTATATTTTTAAGTTTAATTTATTTATATAGTTTAGATTTTGAAACTGAAAATAAGATGTTTCATTCAAATATAGCAAACTATTTAGATGAAAATACAACAAAAGATAGGATATGGCGAAGGAAGTTATTATGAATATAGAGGATATAAATGTTATTTAGATCCGCGCGCAGAAGTATTTTTAAAATCTAATAATAAAAAAGAAGATATATTACTTGAATATTATTTATTACAACATGGTATAATTTCATACCAAGACTTTATAGATAAATATAATTTTGATTATATTCTAGTAAGTGATAACGATGTTATTTATTATCAAATAATAAAAGACAATACTTATGAAAAAGTATACGAAGGAACTTCTATTGAAGATGATAATCTACTAAAAAAATATAAATTAAATTATAGACTATATAAGAAAAAGGAAGCATAATATGAAAAAAATAAAACATTTTTTTAAAGAATATCTAAAGTGGAAACCTTCGACAATTGTAATTATAATATTTCTATTTATCCCATTTATTCCAATATTAATGGATATATTTAAATTAGATAATGATTTTTGGTTTTTAATAAATACAGGTAAATATATAATAAATAGTGGAATACCTCATATAGAACCGTTTACTATACATAGTAATTTTTCATTTGTAGCACAACAATGGTTAACAGATATAATATTTTATTTAATATATAATAAATTCAATATTTATGGCATGTACATATTTATTCTAATATCAAATATAATTGTAATATTTTTATTATATAAATTATCTTTATTAATAAATAAAGGCAACAAAAAAATTGCTATATTAACAACAATAATAATAGATGTTTTTTATGCGCGACTATTTTTGAGTACTAGACCACAAGTATTTGATATAATACTATTACTATTAGAATTATACTTATTAGAATTATATATAAAAAGAAATAATAAGAAATATTTATTGGGATTACCAATAATATCATTATTAATAATAAACTTACATGCTTCAGTGTGGCCGATGATATTTGTATTTTTATTACCTTATTATGTAGGAAGAATTAATTTAAAGTTTACTACCAAAGAAAATTATAAATTAAAGCCATTAATTATAGTAACAATAATAATGTTCTTATTTGGATTTATTAATCCGTATGGAATAGATGCTATGAAATATTTATTTAATTCATATGGAATAGACAAAATAGATGAATCAATAAATGAAATGGCACCATTAACAATTAAAAATGGAATAACAATATATATACTTATATTATTTATAATAATAACTTGCATAATAAACAAAAATAAAAAAAATAATCTTAGATATACTTTATTATTATTAGGAACGACATTATTATCATTACAACATTTAAAAGGGGAATTATTCTTTTTAATATCAAGTGTTATTATAATAAACAATAATTTGAAAGATATATTCCCTGAAGAAAATAAAAATAGTAGTACGGAAATAAATAAAAAAATAAAAATACTATTATTAACTATTCTTTGTATAATTACATTAATTTCCTTTAGTAATAAAAAAAACATAAGCAGTAATTTTATTGCTTATGTTTTTTTGTTTTATGGAAAAGTTACTATTTATTTAGATTAGATATATCTTTCATATAGTCTTTGTATCTAGCAAAGTTATCTGCCTTAATAGAGTTCTTAATTTCCTCTATTGCTTTCTTATCCGACTTTGTAAGACTCTTAGGAGTCTCAGCAACAACTGTTACAGATAAATTGCCGTACATTTCTCTATTAAGATATTTAATACCCTTACCCTTTAACTTAAATACTGTATTAGATTGAGTAAGTTCTGGAATTTTAAGAGTTGTAGTACCCTTAGGAAGTGGGATTTCTATCTCTCCTCCA
>OJAW01001372.1_pt1 | contig 14292 bp, 11 predicted proteins | sample 1589151 | NCBI WGS metagenome assembly OJAW01 (sample SAMN03283290) | human gut metagenome | biome: human-associated habitat; material: feces | host: Homo sapiens | place: Peru | collected 2012 | reverse complement strand
CAAGGAGCAGCATTTAGTGCTCATGTAGAGATAACAAGTGCTAAAGCACCTACTGTTAGTACACTAGCTCAGACTATACTAGCAAAAAATGAAGTTAAGGCTCCAATAACTACACCAGGAGCAGCAATATCTACTGCTGATGAGGCTCTTCTAGCAAGTACAGAAGATGATAATGGAACAAGCTATTATTTCAGAGGAGCAGTAACAAATAACTATGTAGAATTTGCTAATAAGTGCTGGAGAATAGTAAGAGTTGGAGGAGATGGCTCTGTAAAACTTATCTTACATAACGATAATACAGCAAAAGCTGCTAATCCTTGTGCTGCTGCAAACAATAGTGCTAGTGCAGCATTTGCTAGATACTCTGGTACAACATACACAAGTGCATTCAACTCAAGTTATAATGATAATGCTTATGTAGGATTTAAGTATGGAACTGTCGGTTCATCATCATATGAAGCAACACATGCAAACACAAATAATAGTACAATACTTACAAATCTAGAAACATGGTATACCAATAATCTAAAAACATATGAAAGTGTAATAGATGACAATGTATGGTGCAATGATAAAACAAATATAACAGATACAACATTTAACCCTTATGGTTACAGTAATGTAAATGGTTTAGGATATGGTACAAATAGAACATATTATGGTGCTACTCAAAGATTAGTAAGTACAAGTAACAGTGCTGGAGGAACTGGCCCTAGTTTAAAATGTAATGGAGAACTAAGTAAAATAACATCAAAAGTAGGCTTAATAACAGCAGATGAACTAGCATATGCAGGATATGCTTATGCTCAGAATAATACTACAACATATTTACAAGAAAATGCTACAGATACTTATTGGTGGTCTTTGTCGCCTAACGGCTTCTATGGCAGCGACGCTCGCGTTTGGCACGTTGGCGGCAGCATTGGCCGCTTCGGCGGCGACAGCGTGAACTTTACCCGCGGGGTTCGTCCTTCGATTTCTCTTAAGTCGACGACCAACGCAACCGGAAATGGTACCAGTGATAGCCCATTCATAATAAGTATGTAAACAGGGCGAAGATAAAAAAGGTCGAAATCGTCAGTCGCAGATGTCCCGAGAAACCCTTCGAGGGACAAACTGACAGGCGAGAGAGATAAATAGAATAAGTGATGTTTTGATACGTGTGCGTGGCAAGCGCGCATGCGGATTCTCCTTTTGGAGCAATACGCGCTTGTCACATCCTTATCGCCTTTTGCGAGTATATATACACGCGAAAGGCGGCACGTTTTCAACATTTGAAAGTCTTTGGTTTTTCTAGGGGAGTTTATTGTGGGCACGGGTTTTGGACGTTTGTGATGAGTTTTGCTTGTTACATGTATAATTTTAATTTTTGCGAGTATTCATGAGCAAAAGTGGTTTAGAAATATAATTATGCGGGCTATAACTATGTGAATAGATTTATAGTAGGAATTATGCTATTTAAAGTACGGACTATGTTGTGCTTGGGTCCATTGGTTTGGTGGTGGTCTTTGTCGCCTAACAACTTCAATGGCAGCAACGCTAACGTTTGGAACGTTAACGGCAGCAATGGCAACTTCGACAACAACAACGTGAACAATACCAACGGGGTTCGTCCTTATTTTCTCTTAAATTTAAAAATAAAGTTGAGTTCATGGCAATGTCTATTAGGGAACAAGACCACATGATAGAGAAACAAGCATATTCCTTTGGATTACGCTAGTACAGGTGATCTTCGAATAATATATTAGGAGTTATGATTTGTTAGTAGGGGTATTTTGCCTTCGAAAGTGAGCTGTAATGTACTTAATATATGTAGGAAGCACGCAAATGCGTGCTTTTTATAATTGTTGTTTACGGATAAGGAGGAGTATAGATGGGTAAGCAATTGGATATTTATAAGAGATTTAAGGCTAATAATCCTGATAAGTATTATTTATTTAAGGGAGGAATATTTTATTATTTTTTAGCTGAGGATGCTGAGTATTTTAATAATAAGTGTGGGTTTAAGTTAACTGGTTTTGGAGATAGTGTTAAATGTGGTTTTCCAGTAAGTGCGCTTGAAAAGTATTTATATTTGTTTAAAGAGGAAAATATTGAGTTGATAAGTGATGATAGTGGTCCTGAGAAAATAGTGGTTGATATTATTAGGGGTATTGATTTAAGTAATACTACACCAGAAGATGCAGTAAATATTTTGGCGGATTTAAAGGAAATGTTAGATGAAAAACAGTTATAGTTGTATTAAGGATGAGTTTAGGATATTGTCTGAGGTTAAGAAGTTATTGGTGTATGTTGATGGGTATGTTTGTGAGAATTTTCCTAAGAATAAGAAGCATTTGAAGGTATTGTTGTTTGATGAGTGTAAGAGTTTATATATGAATATAGTACGTGCTAATAGCACTGATGGGAGTGTTAAGAGAAAGTATCAGGTTGAGGCTATGTGTAATATTAGTTTTATAGATTTTACTGTTGGTTATATATATGATTTAGGGATTTTGGTTAGTAGAAGGTATAGTAGCATTGTTAGGCTATTATCTAATATAGATACTATGGTTAGGGGGTGGAGTAAATAAAAAGGGTTGGTTATTTATATAGTAATTTATTAAGTATTGATAATATTAATGAGGCTTATAGGGTTGTTAGGAGTAAATGTAGAAACAAAAGAATAGTTTTGAAGTTTGATTTGCACCGAAATATTAATTTGTATAATATTTTATTTGATTTGCATTATAAGAGGTATGAGCTTGGTTGGTATAACATTTTTATTATTAATGAGCCTAAGTATAGGCTTATTATGAGTGAGAATATTAGGGATAAGGTGGTTAATCATTTAATTAGTAGTACTATATTAATTAGGGCTTTGGATAAGAAGTTAATATATAGTAATGTTGCAACTAGAAAGGGTAAGGGTAGTGGTCTTGCTAATGATTTGTTAATGAAGTATATAAGTAATATCTTGCTTAAACATAGGATGGTTTACTGTTTAAAGATGGATGTTAAGAAGTATTTTTATAATATTGATCATGATGTTTTAAAGAGAATGCTTAAGCAAGATATTAAGGATAAAGACGCATTAGATATTGTTTTTAAGGTAATTGATAGTACTGATGAAGATTATGTTAATGAAGAGATAGATAGAGTTAGGTATAAGGAAATTGAGAGGGTTAAGGCTCTTAATATTAGTAATAAAGAGAAGGATAAGAAACTAAATGAATTATTAAGTATTCCTTTATATAATAAGGGTAAGGGGCTTGGTATTGGTAATATGACTAGTCAGATACTTGCAGTTTATTATTTAAGTGAGGTAGATCATTTTATTAAAGAAGAGTTAGGTGTTAAGTATTATATTAGATATATGGATGATTTGGTTATTTTAGGTAGTGATTTTGAGTATTTAAAGTTTGTTTATAATATGGTTAGAAGAAAGATGAACCAGTATGGACTTGCTTTAAATAGTAAGAGTGGGATTCATGAGTTAAGTAGAGGTTTTAGTTTTCTTGGTTATACTTATAAACTATCTAATAAGATAGTTATAAGGGTTAATAATGCAACTTATAGAAGGGTTAGTAAGCATTTAAGTAGTTTGGTTAAATATGATGTAGAAATGTTTAAGCAAAGCATGATAAGTTATAAAGGCTTTTTTTCTAGGTGTAATTAATTATATATTTGTGATAAAATTAGTTAGAGGTGTAGTATGTTTACGATATATGATTATTTAGATTATTATAAAAATTATTCTTTTGATGAGGTTAAGTTTAATCAGATAGATGTGATGCTTTTTTCTTGTTTAGTTTATTTACCAATAAAGTCTTTTAGAGGGGATAAGAGTTATAAGGATTTTATTTCTTATGCGTATACTTTTTATAAGGATGATTTAGGTGGGGTTATGAAACCTAGTTCGTTTTCTCTTTTAAGTAAGATTAAAAGTAGTAAGAGGTATGAAAATATTATTATTAGTAATTTTGAAAATGTTAGAAATAAGAATACTCAGTTTGGGGCAATGAGTGTTAGGTTTAATGATAATCTGCTTATTGTTTATAAGGGTAGTGATAGTTCGTTAATTAGTTGGGTGGAAAATATAAGACTTAATTATCAGTATCCAACTTATACTCAAAGTATGGGGATAAGGTATGCTGAGGAGAATATTTTAGTTAGTGATAATAATGTTTATTTAGCTGGGCATAGTAAGGGTGGTAATCTTGCGATGTGTGCTGGTATGGAGCTTAGTGATGTTTTAAGGGATAAGATTAGGATTATTTATAATTTTGATGGTCCTGGTTTTTTGAAGATGGAGTATGAAGGTAAGTATGGTTTAATAAGGGATAGGCTTATTAATGTTGTACCGACTGGGTCTGTTGTGGGTATGTGTTTGTATAATGATAATTATAGGTCTGTTAAGAGTAAGGATTTAGCTTTTAGTGAGCATTATCCGACAGGTTGGTGTTTGTTTGGAGAGTTTTTTGTTAAGGGGACTTTGTCTAAGGTTAGTAAGCAGATTCATGAGATGACGACGTCTAATTTAGATATGGTAGATAAAAAAGAGTTAGGGGAAACTCTTGAGGAGTTATGTAAGGGGATGGGAGTTGATTATGATTCTGATCTTCATTTAAGTATTGGTGAGTTATGGGAAGTATTAAAGAATATGAAGGGGATAGATCCGAAGGTATATAAGTATTTAACTAGTGTGATGCAGGCGCTTATGAAGGTTAAGTGAGTGTATGAATAAGTTTAAGAAGATTGTTTATATAATATTAGCGATGATGATATTGGTTGTGATATTACTTTTACTGGTTGTTCATACTTTTAATCATACTAAGGTTAATAATGAGATTAGTAATGATTATGTTAAGACTCTTAAGGGAGTGGGCTGTTAGCCCGTTGATATATTGGTTCCAATATGTTATGTTATATATGTAAAAGCAAGTGATTCCAACTTTGAGAGGAACTGAAAAAAGCAGCGATTCCGGCTATGACAGGAACTGAAAAAAGTAGCGATTCCGGCTATGACAGGAACTTGAAAAAGGACTAGAGAGCACACTCTAGTTTTTCTTTTGGAAATAACGCAAATTTTTAGACTAAATTCCGGTTTGTAAAGATTTATTTAATTCCAAATGAAAATTCACGGAATTTTAACAAATCGCATTTACTTTTGTTCCACAAAATGCTATAATGTAGGCACAAAAGTAAATTGGTGAAAGACTGAAAATATTTTATATTTTTCATCACTATGTGTGCCTTGAACGAAGTGAAAGGAATGTGAGGTTTATATGGATAATGAAAAGAAAATAGTAAAATTTTTAAAAAATAATTATGGATATATTACAACAGCTGATTTTATAAAACTTAATATAAGTAAACCAACTATTCATGATTTTATTTCTAATGGTTTGATTGAAAAAGTTAGTCATGGTTTATATATGAGCACGAAACAATTCAAAGATGAATATTATATTTTACAAAAAAGGTATCCTGATGCAATATTTTCTTATAATACTGCATTCTATATTTTAAATTTAACTAACAGAACACCAAGTGAAATAGATATTACTGTTCCAAGAAATAAAAGAGTTAGAGGGGACTATAATGTTCACCGTATCTCTGATAATTTTTATAATATAGGTATTATTGAAACTATGAGTCCTAATAACAATCCAGTTAAAGTATATAATGCTGAAAGATGTATTTGCGATATGCTCAGATCAGAAAGTGAGTTTGATTTAGAACTTCAAAATAGAATATTAGATTATTATTTTCATAGTAAAGATAAAGATGTGAATAAGTTACTAGAATATGCAAAGATATTTAATATTTATGAAAAAATTAATACAATAGTGGAGGTTATGATGAAATGGTAGATTTTAAAACAATAAAAGAAAAAGCAAAAGAAATAGAAAAACAACATAACTTAAGCTACTATGAAGTATTACAAAGATTTATGTTTGAAAGAATACTAGAAAGAATCTCTGTATCTAAATATAATGATAATTTTATCTTAAAGGGTGGGTTATTATTAACAGCTATGTTTGGTGTTGATAATAGAACTACAAAAGATATGGATACTACAATTATTGGAATTGATGTATCAAAGAATAAGATGGTTAAAGTATTAAATGAAATACTTAGTATAGATTTAAAAGATAGAGTAAAATTTGATGTAGTAGATATAACTGATATAAGAGAAGAAGATGAATATGGTGGTAATAAATATTACATTGTTGGAAGAATAGAAGATACAAAAGTTAATTTAGAAATAGATATTTCAACAGGAGATAAAGTTACTCCACGAGAGCTAAAATACAAATATCCTCTAACTTTTGAAGATAGAAGTATTATGATTAACAGTTATAATATTGAAACTATTTTATCTGAAAAGATAGAAACTGTATTAAGAAGAGGAACTTTTAATAGTAGAATGAAAGATTATTATGATATATATTTCTTTTTAACGAAACTAAAGGAATGTATTGATGTTAATATATTAAAGTTAGCTATTGAAACTACTTTTAATAAAAGAAAATCATTCAGCTATTTAAATGATTATAAGCAAATATTAGAAACTATTAAAAATAGTGAAAGAACTAAAAAAATATGGAATACTTATAGTAAAAAATATAAATATGCTAAAGATATAAAGTTCGACAATATATTAGACATTTTAGAATTATTTATTGATGAATTAGAAATAGAATTTGTCACAGTATAAAATTGAATTTGTGTGTATACAAATTCTGCACTTGCTTACTTAAATAAGAGTGAAAATATGAGTGAAAAAGATCTTGATTCAAATGTTAATGAATATCTGGTGTAAATGTCAATATAAAAATTTACAAAAAAGGTAAAACCTCCTTTAAAAATAATTCCAGTTTTATTTTAAAATGGAGGACTTTTGGAAATAAGCTTTTAAGAGTTTTTTTATTTTGATAAATGGGGTATAATTATGTTTGTGAGTAGCAGGAGGAGTTTTATGGATAATGCATTAGAAAGATTTTTTAATAAGATAGATTTTAATAATAGGGAAGCATTTAAGGATGCTAAGGTTGTTAAGGTTGTTGTTAATAATAAAAATGATTCTTGGGAGGTATTTATTCATGCTCCGAATGTTATAGATATAAATGCTTTTAATGAGTTATCTTTGCTTTCTTCTAAGGGGATAGATGATGTTAGTACTATTACTATTATTGCTTCTTATGATAGTTATAGTGATGATGATGTTAGGGAGTGCTTTTTATTTTATTTAAATAGTTTATGCACTGATAATCCCTCTTTAATGAGTTTGATTGGTAGTGATATTAATATTTCTGATAAAGTAATAAATATGTCATTATCTAGTAGGATGGAGTGTGATTTGCTTAGTAGTCATGCTTCTAAGTTATTGAAACTTTTAGGTAATGCTGGATTTAATGGGTATGAGGTTACTTCAGTTATTAGTGATGAGGCTAGTAATAGTGTTAAAAAAGAGATTCAAAGAAGAGAGGAAACTAAGATTAAAGAGGAGCCACAGTATAAGGTTATTGTTGGGGAAGAGATTAAGAGTAAGACAATTACGGAGATTAAAGATATTTTAGGTGAAGAGAATAATGTTACTTGTGAGGCTTATATTTTTGGAACTGAGGAGTTTGTTTCAAATAAGAGTAATTTTAGAATATTGACTTTGAAGATTAGTGATAAGACTGATAGTATTCTTGCTAAGATATTTTCTAGAGATGAAGATGAGTTTAATAAGTATAAGAGTGGTTTAAAGGAAGGCAAGTGGTATAAGTTTAGGGGGTATGTTAAAAATGATACTTTTGCTAAGGATTTAGTTTTTAATATACGTGATGTTAATGAGATACCAGATAAGACGGTTAAGTTTAAGGATGATGCCGAGGAGAAGCGAGTTGAACTTCATGCTCATACAATGATGAGTCAGATGGATGCAGTTACAAAGTTTGATTTAGATAAGCATTCTTGTGAGCTTATTACGAATGCAATTAATGCTGGATATAAGGCGGTGGCGATTACTGATCATAATGGATGTCAAGCATTTCCTATATGTTATGAGATCATTAAGAATCATAATAAGGGAGTGGAAGATGAGAGTAAGAGATTTAAGGGATTATTTGGAACTGAGCTTACGCTTGTAGATGATACAGTTAATATTGTTGTTAGACCAAGTGATTTATCTCTTATGGAGACGGAGTTTGTAGTGTTTGATACGGAAACGACTGGTTTTAATGCCGGTGGTGGGGATCAGATGATTGAAATTGGTGCGGTTAAGATTTGTAACGGAGAGATAACAGATAGATTTGATGAACTTATTGATCCGGGTAGGCCTCTTCCTTCTAAGATTACTGAGGTAACGCATATTACTGATGATATGTTAAAGGGTAAGGATACAGAGGAAAACGTTACTAAACGCTTCTTAGAGTGGAGTGGAGATGCTCCGATGGTTGCTCATAATGCTAAGTTTGATATTTCGTTTATTGAGATGGCGATGAAGAAGTATAATTTAGGTGAGTTTAAGAATACTGTGGTTGATACGTTAGAGTTATCTAGGGCAATGGATCAGGAACACTCACGTCATAGTTTGTCAGCTCTTGTTAAAAGGTATGACGTAGCGTTTGATGAGGATGCTCATCATAGGGCTGATTATGATGCTGAAGGAACTGCTCTTGTATTTTATAAGATGACTAAAAGACTTGCTAGTCAAAATTATGAGGTAATTAGTGATTTAGATAAATTAATAAGTAAGGATGAAATTTATAAGTTTGGGCGTACTTATCATTTTAATGCAATTGTTAAAACTAAGGAGGGACTTAAGAATTTATTTAAGATAGTTAGTTTAGCTAATACTACTTATTTATATAAGACTCCTAGGATTCCTAGAAGTAAGTTAAATGAACTTAGGGAAGGAATTTTAATTGGTAGTGGATGTGCTGAGAGTGAAGTCTTTATGGAGGCTAAGAGTAAAGATGGAGAAGAACTATCTAATATTATTCGTTTTTATGATTATGTAGAAGTGCAGCCACCAGAAGTGTATGGACATTTACTTCAAACTGGTGATTTTGGTAATAGTGCTGAACTTATTAATCATATTAAAAAGATAGTTGAAGCGGTTGAAACTACTGGGAAGATAATGGTAGCTACTGGTGATGTTCATCATTTCTTTAGGGAAGATAAGATTTATCGAGAGATTATTATTAATCAAAAAGTTCCTGGGGGTGGAAGACATCCACTTGCTAAGAGTAGTATTACTGATATTCCATCAATGCATTTTAGAACTACTAAAGAGATACTTAATGATTTTAATTTTTTAGGCGAAGATGTAGCTAAGAGAATTGTTATTGAAAATACTAATAAGATAGCTGATATGGTTAGTGAGTTTGAGGTTATTCCTGATACAGGTGGAACACCTTTTTCTCCAAGAGTTAAGGCAGATGATGGTAAGACTTATTTAGATTGTCCAAGGGTTGTTACTGATTTAGTTTATGATAGAGCAACTAGTTGGTATGGGCAGGAGCTTCCTATTATTATTGAGGAGAGAATTGCTAAGGAACTTTATGGTGATATAGTTTATAAGATATGTAAAGAGAAGGTTAGTGAGAGGTTAAGCGAGGATGACCAAGCTTTTGAAAGAACGGTCTTTGATGAGGTACATAAGAATATCTATGCTGGTGTAGACAATGTTAAGAGTATTGTCCGTGACTACGTAAAGGAGCACTGGAGTGAAGAAGATGGGGAAATGACTGATGGGGCCTTAGATAAGAAAGTTAAGAAGAGTTTAGGTGGTATCATTGGTGGTGGGTTTGACCCAATATATTTAATTGCTCAAAGACTTGTTAAACACTCAAATGATGAAGGTTTCTTAGTTGGATCAAGAGGATCAGTAGGATCATCATTTGTAGCTACGATGATGGGTATTACTGAAGTTAATCCACTAGCAGCGCATTATAGATGCTTAAAGTGTAAAAGAAGTTATTTTCAAGATGAAAATGGTAATGATTTAAGTTTGAATTACTCTTGTGGTATAGATTTACCTGATAGAGTTTGTGAGTGCGGGGAAAAGTTATATAAAGATGGTCATGATATGCCATTTGCTACATTCTTAGGTTTTAATGCAGATAAGGTTCCAGATATCGATTTGAACTTTTCTGATTTAAATCAAGCTAGTGCTCATGAGTATACTAAGGTATTATTTGGTGTTGATAATGTATATCGTGCTGGTACAATTGGTACTGTTGCTGAGAAGACGGCATTTGGTTTTGTTAGAGGGTATGCTGAAGATAAAGGTATTATTTTAAGGAACGCTGAAATTGAGAGACTTGCTTTAGGTTGTACTGGTGTTAAGAGAACTACTGGTCAGCACCCTGGTGGTATCGTTGTTGTTCCTGATTATAAGGAAGTTTATGATTTTACCCCATTCCAGTATCCAGCTGACGATGTGACAAGTGCTTGGAGAACAACTCACTTTGGTTACCACTCAATTGAAGAATGTTTACTTAAATTAGATATTTTAGGTCACTCAGATCCAACTCAGCTAAGAATGATTCAAGATTTAACTAAGATGGATGTTAGTAAAGTACCACTTGATGATAAAGAGACGATGAGTATTTTCTCAAGTACTAAAGCGCTAGGCGTAACAAACGAACAAATTATGTGCCCTACTGGTACTTTAGGTATTCCAGAGTTTGGTACTAACTTTACTATTGGAATGGTTGATGAAATTAAACCAACAACTTTTGCCGAACTTATTAAAATCGCAGGACTTTCACATGGTACTGATGTATGGCTAGGTAATGCTAGAGATTTATGTACGCCAGATGAGGATGGTAATATTAAAGTTCCATTTAAAGAAACTATTGGATGCCGTGATGATATTATGGTTTATTTAATGCAACAGGGAGTTGAACCTATTAAAGCATTTAAGATAATGGAGTTTGTCCGTAAGGGTAAAGCAAGTAAACCTAAGGAAAAGGAAACTTGGGAGAAACATAAACAGACAATGATTGATAATAAGATTCCTGATTGGTATATTGAAAGCTGTCATAAGATTAAGTATATGTTCCCGAAAGCGCATGCTGCAGCATATGTTATTTCAGCGTTTAGAATAGCTTGGTTTAAGGTTCATATGCCAGTATATTTTTATGCGTCTTGGCTTACTAGTAAAGCAACTGATTTTGATGTTGAAACAATGATTCTTGGGTATGAAGGAATAAAGAAAAGAATTACGGAAATTCAAGCTAAGGGTTTTGAAGCGACTAATAAAGAACTTGGTTTACTTGAAAGTTTAAAGGTTTGTTTAGAGGCGTGTGCTAGAGGTATTAAATTTTTACCAATTGATTTATATGATAGTAATTCAAGTGTATGGGGAGTTTATGATGAAACAAGTATTAGACCACCATTTTCATCAGTTGATGGGCTAGGTGAAACAGTTGCTAAGCAAATTGTTAAGGAAAGAGAAAATGGTAAGTTTATAAGTGTTGAAGACTTCCAGTTGCGTGGTAAAGTTAGTCAAACTTTAGTTGAAAAACTGCGTTCTATGCATGTTTTAGATAATATGCCAGAATCTAGTCAGTTAAGTTTATTTTAAGGGTTACTTTGGTAATCCTTTTTAAGTAAGATCATTTTCATTGAAAAAAAGTGACGGAAACGGCAAAAATTTTCAATGAGATATTGTAATATAAATTTATAAGCGTTATAATTATATTGAAAAAAAGTGACGGAAACGGCAAAAATTTTCAGTGGAGGCTATTGTGAAAGAAATTAAAAGAGATATTTATTTGGACAAATTAATTAACAGAAAAGAAAATGGTTTAATAAAAATAATTACTGGTATCAGAAGAAGTGGTAAATCATATTTATTAGATCCATTATTTAAAAATCACTTGATTGAAAGTGGCATAAAAGAAGACCACATTATAAAATTAGAACTAGATAAAGAAGAAAATAAAAAATATCATAGTGCACATGAACTTAATGAATATATTAAATCACAAATAAAAGATAAAAAAATGCATTATATACTATTAGATGAAATACAGTTGGTAGATGGATTTGAATTTGTATTAAATGGTTTATTATATGAAAAAAATATTGATGTTTATGTTACTGGTAGTAATTCTAAATTTCTATCGTCTGATATAATTACTGAGTTTAGAGGTAGGGGAGATGAAATAAGAGTATTTCCATTATCTTTTTCTGAATATATAGGTGCATTTAATGGAAATAATCAAGATGCATGGAGCGAGTATGTGTTATATGGCGGATTGCCATTAGTTCTTTCTAAAAAAACTGATGAAGAAAAATCACAATATTTGAAAAATTTATTTGACCAAACTTATATAAAAGATATAGTTGAACGTAATAATGTTCAAAGAATAGATATATTAGATTCTATCATTAATATGTTAGCATCTTCTGTTGGCTCACTTACTAATACAAAAAAAATATATGATACATTTGTAAGTAATGGAGAAAAAGAATTATCTTTAAATACAATTAATTCTTATATGAAATATATTGAAGATTCTTTTATTATAAATAAGTCTGATAGATATGATGTTAAGGGTAAAAAATATATTAATACTCCACAAAAATATTATTTTTCAGATATTGGATTAAGAAATGCAAGACTAAATTTTAGACAGCAAGAAGAAAATCATTTAATGGAAAACATTATATATAATGAGTTATTAATTAGAGGTTTTAATGTTGATGTTGGAGTTGTTGAAATAAGAGAAGGCAATCAAAGAAAACAATTAGAAGTTGATTTTGTTTGCAATCTAGGAAATAAAAGATATTATATTCAGTCAGCATTAAATTTAGATACTAGAGAAAAAACAATTCAAGAAGAAAGACCACTAATGAATATTAATGATAATTTTAAAAAGATAATTATTGTTAAAAGTGATATGAAACATTGGATTACTGAAGAGGGAATATTAATTATTGGAATTCAAGAGTTTTTACTAAATAAGAATAGTTTAGATTTATAATATTATAGTTTCCATTGAAAAAAAGTGACGGAAACGGCAAAAATTTTCAGTGGAATAAGTAGTAGTGTACTATAATCATTAATTTGATCAAGTACACTTTTTTTATGGCTTTTAAATTACATTATGTTATAATATGAGCGTGAGGTTTATGAAAAAATTAAAAATACTTTATGAAGATAAAGATTTATTGGTAGTTAGAAAAGATGATAAGGTTCTTACAGTTAGTGATGGTAAAAGTTATAATACTTTGTATAGTGAGGTTTATGATTATTTGCATAAGAAGAATCAAAGGGTTTTTGTAGTTCATAGGCTTGATAAAGATACTAGTGGTTTAGTGCTATTTGCTAAAAGTGAGCGTGTTAAAAATATTATGCAAGATAACTGGGATAAGGTTGTAAGAAAATATTATGCAGTTGTTTGTGGTAAGTTAAATGGGGAAGCAGAAGTTAAACAATATTTAAGTGAGGATAAGACGTTAAAAGTTTATGTTAGTAGTAAAGGTAAGCTTGCGATAACTCAATATAAGTGTTTGAAGGTGTCATCAGCTTATTCTTTAATGGATGTTTTAATTAAGACTGGAAGACGTAATCAGATTAGAGTTTGTTTTTCTAGTTTAGGTCATCCTATTATTGGTGATAAAAAATATGGTGCTAAGAAAAATCCGATTGGAAGACTTGGATTACATGCTTATTATTTAGAATTTAAGCATCCGGTTAGTAGTAAAAATATAGTTATTGAAGATGAAATACCTGCTAATTTTAAGAAAATATTTGAAAGTGCAACTAAAAAGTAACAGAATTCTACTTAAATTTGGTAGTACGCAACTGGGTTTCGTAGTATATTGGCGGTGAGGTGAAGGAAATGAATTTTAATGAAAAGTTACAAAAGTTAAGAAAAGAGAAAAAGTATAGTCAAGAAGAACTTGCTGATATGTTAGATGTTACAAGACAAAGTGTGTCTAAGTGGGAAAGTGGTCAGACGTATCCTGAGATGGATAAGCTTCTTGCTATATGTAAGATATTTGGGTGTACTTTGGAAGAACTTACTAATGATACAATTAAGTTAAATGAGTTTGCTGGAGAAAAGAAGAGTAAGGTAAGTGATATAGCTAGTAGTGTTGAGGAGTTTATTGAAAAAACATATCAGTATTTTACTGGAAGTACATTTAAAGATATTCTTAAATGTTTAATTATAATGTTTGTTGTTTATTTATTTCTATGTTTATGTAAGTATCCTTTTGATGCTTTAAAAGGAGGATTATATAATTTCTTTAATTCATTTATGGATGGTAAAGTACTTAATTTTTGTTATAGTTTTT
>OJAW01001371.1_pt1 | contig 14295 bp, 10 predicted proteins | sample 1589151 | NCBI WGS metagenome assembly OJAW01 (sample SAMN03283290) | human gut metagenome | biome: human-associated habitat; material: feces | host: Homo sapiens | place: Peru | collected 2012 | reverse complement strand
CATTGCTTACCTGCTCGGAACGAATAATATTTCCTTTTACCGGAATGGTAACTTCAATCTTCTGTCTTTCTTTCTCTACACTCAATGTCACATATACATCGGTGTCGGGTGTAAAATACTTCTCTAACTTTGATAACTTCTCCTCAACGGCTCCTTTCAGTCCATCGGTCAAATCGATATTTCTTCCGCTAATTGTAATACGCATGATGCCCAACCCCTTTTTGCTATATTTGATACCTATCTATATCATGTCTATATTATAACATATTTTATCTATTTCGCAATATTCTTCTTCATTTTTCCATACAATTTTAGAATATATGCGCCTAATTCTAATACAACATTTCTTACATCTTCCTGCATATTTTCCTTTAAAGCTTCTATTGCTTCTATAATTTCCAATGTGTTTCCTACCATACTTCCTAAAGGTTGGTCCATATTTGTTATAATGCATACAGTTTCTTTGTTGGCTAGCTTTCCAATGTCTATCATTGTTCTTGATAATTCTTCTGCGTCTTTTATATCTTTCATAAAGGCTCCGCTTCCGGTTTTGACATCCAGCACAATAGCATCTGCTCCGGAAGCCAGCTTTTTACTCATGATGGAGCTTGCGATCAGGGACATATTGTCCACAGTTGCCGTAACATCACGGAGTGCATAAAGCTTTTTGTCGGCCGGTGCAAGATCTTTGGTCTGTCCCATAATGGCAAGACCGATCTCATTAACCTGATTTTTAAACTGCTCTGCGGAAATGGATGTTGAAAAGCCCGGAAAGCTTTCCAGCTTATCAATCGTACCACCGGTATGTCCTAACCCCCTGCCGCTCATTTTGGCTACCGGAATGCCGCAGGCTGACACCATGGGAGTAAGTGCCAAGGACGTCTTGTCACCTACACCACCGGTACTGTGTTTGTCTACCTTGATACCGTGAATGCCGGATAAATCCAGCATTTCACCACTCTTTGCCATTGCCATGGTAAGCTGCAGCGTTTCTTCTTCGTTCATTCCTTGAAAAAAAACAGCCATCATCATGGCGGACATCTGGTAATCCGGAATGTCTCCGTCAGTATAATGGCTGATCATAAATTGGATCTCGTCTTTTGACAAGGAATGCCCGTTTCTCTTCTTCATAATAAGATCATACATGCGCATATCGGGCACCTCCTATTTTAATTTCACTTTATTGGTGTTGTTTTTCCTGTCTAACTCCAGCATCAGATCGGGAAAGCTTTTGATAAACTGCTTAAATTGTGAAAATCCGTATTTTTTGGTGGAAAAGTCTGGAATCTGTACCTTCAGATCATTGGCAAGCATGGACAGATCCATAACACCGCCCTTTGACCGGATCATATCATAAATCATCTGTTCTATATCACTCTCTGAACGGGATGCATTTGCCAGTAAAATGTTATTGTTGTTTTTAAATAATTTGATAGACTTTAAATTTTCGCAGAAGGTAGAAAGCTTGGAATATCCATAGTTTCGCACATCAAAGTCAGGAAATTTTTTCAACAGACGGCTTCCCACCTCACCAATGTTGGTAACGGATTTGCCGGAATCTTCATTTTCGTCCAATATCTCCACAATGGCATCTTCAATCTGGCTGATCGGACGGACATGTTTTTTCTCTTTGACATCGTCCTCATTGCCTGAAATATTGTTTAAATAAATAAAACGGTCGCAGGCACTGACAAAGGCATCCGGGGTCTTGGTCTCCCCCATACCGATGACATTTTTGCCGGCTTCCCTGAGCCGGCATGCCAGCCTTGTAAAATCACTGTCACTGGTAACCAGACAAAAGCCCTCGACATTGTTGGAATATAAAATGTCCATGGCATCAATGATCATAAAGGAATCTGTAGCGTTTTTGCCATTGGTATAGGCAAACTGCTGCATTGGCTGTATGGAATTGCTAAGAAGGACCGTTTTCCATTTGTTGCTGTTGCTCTTTGTCCAGTCACCATAGATACGCTTAATGGTCACAATTCCGTATTTTGTCAGCTCATCCAGTATTTTTGTAACATATTCGGCTGATACATTGTCCGAATCAATTAGTAATGCAAATCTTTTATCTTCCACACAAACCACCTAAAAAAACGTCTTGTCAATACGTTTTAAAACCATTTCATAATTTTTGGGATCGAGAGGCAGATCCTTTAAGATTTCCTCTGCTTTTTCAATCTGCATCCGGTTGATACAGATCGTACATTTAGACTCGGAATTTCCAAATAACCGTGAAAAAAAAGAAGCATCGTCCCATTTTTCATAATAGGATATCCTGTTCTGTAAAAAAGCTCTTTCAATCGTCATTTTTACATCATTATCCCAAACAGTACAAAACTCTATTTCATTGTGTATTTTGACATCGGAAAAATCCATATCCATATTGTTCACCTGTTTTCATAATCAATCTTCTATGATTTCAAAATTATACCATATTTCAAAATAAAATAAAAGAAAGACCGCCGGAAAACACATAGAAAATATTTTCCGGCGGTCCTGTATATATTCTTTTTATTTATTTTTGTTTTTCTACTTTGAGCGTTTGCTGGAATTCTTTGATATCCTTTGCAATTTCACCACTCAGCAAGAGCATGCAGATCAGGTTGGGAATTGCCATCAAAGCATTGGCAATATCGGAGAAGTTCCAAACAAGATCCAAAGTCTGTGTTGCACCGACATATACAACCAGGGAGAAAATGATACGGTATATCATATTGTATTTATGTGTATGGAATAAGTATTCCCATGCTTTTTCACCGTGATATTCCCATCCGAGAATGGTTGAAAACGCAAACAGCGCAATACCGATCGTAACAAGCCATGAACCAACTGGTCCCAATACAGAGCTGAAGGCTGCGATCGTAAGAGCTGAGCCTTTCACAACTTCCCCTGATGCATCTGTCATGCCAAGTACTCCGGAGCTTGCAATAGCAAGTCCTGTGATCGTACATACAACAATGGTATCCCAGAATGTACCGGTCATGTTGATATAACCCTGACGTACATGATGATCGGTTGTTGCTGCAGCTGCTGTAATAGCTGCAGAGCCCATACCTGCTTCATTGGAAAATACACCACGTGCAACACCAAATCGCATAGCCTGCATCATGGATGCAACGATGGTGCCGGCTACACCACCCTCAACGGCTTTGATGCTGAAGGCACATTTAAAGATCATGGCAATTCCTGAAGGTAAATTCTGAATATTCATGATAATAACGATCAGACCGGCAATCACATAAAAGACAGCCATGAAAGGTACGACAACGGATGATACCTTTGAAATTGTCTTGATACCACCAACGATGATCACAAGTGCAAGAACGGTAATGACAATACCGGTTATCCATGTCGGAACACCAAAGGTTTCAAAAATAGATGATGAAATGGAATTGCCCTGCGTCATATTTCCGATACCAAAGGAAGCAACGACCGCAAAGAAAGCAAACAGCCATCCGAGTACAGCACCAAACTTTTTATTGGGAAGTGCTTTTCTCATGGTGTACATCGGTCCACCGGACATTTCTCCTTTTTCATTTCTTTCACGATATTTGATTGCCAACATACATTCACTGAATTTTGATGTCAGACCAAATGCCGCTGAAATCCACATCCATACTAAAGCTCCGGGTCCGCCACTGACCATCGCGGTAGCAACACCTACGATATTACCGGTACCAATGGTTGCCGCAAGCGCTGTAGTCAATGCAGAGAACGGTGAAACATCTCCCTCACCTCTGCTCTGTGTACGAGCCTCTTTACTTAATGTACTCTTGATTGCATATGGCAGGTTTCTCCATGTCAAAAATCCGGTACGAACGGTCAAAAATATTCCGGTTCCCACCAGAAGGATAAGCATGACAGGGCCCCAGACAAAATCATCAACCATTGCAACTGCTGCATTTAAATTTTCCATATCCCTCATGTCCTTTCTTCCTTTATCAGTTGTAAAACTGATTTCTCTTATTACAAAAAAAATGGAGACAACAAAATCTGTTGTCTCCATCGACATAACTTATAATAGTGTTTCTGCATAAATATGTCAAGTGATTTTTTGCAAAAATACCAGACGGTGATTTTTGGTGATTTTTGACAAAATTTCATGATTGACTGCGTTCATTTGTGATAAGGCTCATGATTCATGATCCGGTAAGCCCGATATATCTGTTCCGCCAGAATAACTCTCATCAGCTGGTGGGGAAATGTGAGTTGTGAAAAACTGATATGTTCATCCGCAAGCTTCAAAACACGGTCGGATAAACCAAGGGATCCGCCTATCACAAACTGGATATGACTGTTTCCGGTAATCATCAGCTTTTCAAGATGTTCCGAAAACTGTACCGAATCATATGTCTTTCCATGAATAGCAAGTGCGATCAGATATCCCTTTTCATCAACAGCCTTTATGATACGTTCCGCTTCTTTTTCCTTGATCTGACGCTCCGTTTCTGATGATGCCCTGTCCGGTGTCTTTTCATCCGGAAGCTCTTTGATCTCAAATTTACAATATGAAGAAAGGCGTTTCGCATATTCTGCGATCGCCTCTCTGTAAAATTTTTCTTTTATTTTTCCAACACTAATGATTGTTATTTTCATATAATTCGCCGTATTTATCATCTAACAGTTTTTCACGCAGAGCTTCATCCATCTCGGGGAATTTCCGGATCAGGACACGTGTCATATAATCAGCACGTTTGAAATACTTTTCCTCATCCGTATCACTTCCGCTGCATACAACATCCTTGGCAAGCTTTTCAACCGTAAAATAAGAATCCATAAACTCTTTGACCTTTGCGATCAGATCATCAGCCTCTTCGGCCTCTAGGATGATCGTCTTGATCTGTGCAAAGGATACGATTCCTGAAACGATAAAGACAACAAACATAAGAAGCATAACGCCCATAAACATGTAGTTGCTCTTTAATCCGGCAAATCCGGGAATAACACCAAAATAAAGTAAGATCAGAGCAATAAGACCAATACCACCCACCAGTGTCAATACAATACCACTGGATTTGTAATCTTCGATTTTCTGTTTTTTGTCCACATAAGAAGTTTTTTTGTTGATAGCCTCCGATATCTGACGCTGACGCATCATCTGCTCGGAAATCGGTGCAACAATTTCCAGATTGTCTGAATCATCTTCATCATCTTTCCGGAATTGCTTCTCGGAAAAGGTCAGATTCCCATAGGATACAATCTCACTTTCCTTTTCCTCTTCTTCTTTTTCTTTATATTGATCCAGAAACTCATAAGAGCGTTCATCATTCACATCGAAAACTCTTTTTTGAGGGTTGGAAGCTGCTTCCGCCTCCTCTAATGTATCCACCAACGGAATCTTGCATTCGTGGCATACGGTAAAACCTTTTCGATATTCATTTTTACATTTAGGGCAAAAGGGCATTTGTCTAATTCTCCGTTTTCATCATTTGTTTGAAAGATATTCATGGATACCTTTTGCTGCCGCTTTACCGGCACCCATAGCCAGAATAACGGTTGCAGCACCGGTAACGGCATCACCACCTGCATAAACTGCTTCCTTTGTGGTTTTTCCATGCTCTTCATCTGCAATGATACACTTGCGATTATTGATATCCAGACCGCTTGTTGTAGATGAGATCAAAGGATTGGGGGATGTGCCCAGTGACATAATGACACAGTCTACATCCATGACAAATTCGGAATCCGGAATTTCAACAGGACGTCTTCTGCCGGAAGCATCCGGCTCACCCAATTCCATTCTGATACATTTGATTCCGCTTACCCAGCCGTTTTCATCTGCAATAATTTCTGTAGGATTGGTCAGAAGGTCAAAAATAACCCCTTCTTCTTTGGCATGATGTACTTCTTCCTTACGGGCAGGAAGCTCTTCTTCGCTCCTACGATAAACAATATGAACCTCAGCTCCTAAACGCAGAGCTGTACGGGCTGCGTCCATGGCAACATTACCACCACCGACAACTGCAACCTTTTTGGCATGCATGATCGGCGTATCCGAATCCTCTTTGAATGCTTTCATCAGATTGGATCTTGTCAGATATTCATTGGCAGAGAATACACCATTGGCCTGCTCTCCGGGGATACCCATAAATTTGGGGAGTCCGGCACCGGAACCGATAAATACGGCATCAAAACCTTCATCCTTCAACAATTCATCAACAGTTGTTGCTTTACCGATGACAACATTGGTCTCAATCTTAACACCAAGTGATTTTACATTTTCAATTTCTTTTTTTACAACATCTTCCTTTGGAAGACGGAATTCGGGAATACCATATACCAGTACACCGCCGGCTTCATGTAATGCTTCAAAAATCGTAACGTCATAACCAAGCTTTGCCAGATCTCCGGCACAGGTAAGTCCTGCAGGGCCGGAACCGATGACAGCAACCTTTTTGCCGTTTGATTCTTTGGCGCCAACCGGTTTGATACCGTTTTCTCTTGCCCAGTCAGCAACAAAACGCTCCAGCTTACCAATGGAAATCGGATCTCCTTTGATACCACGGATACATTTACCTTCACACTGGCTCTCCTGAGGACATACACGTCCACAGATAGCAGGCAGTGCGCTTGATTCGGAAATAATCTGATAAGCGGCTTCAAAATTGCCGTTTTTAACCTGTTCAACAAATCCGGGAATATTGATGGCTACCGGACAGCCCTTCATGCACTGTGCATTTTTACAGTTGATACATCTGGAAGCCTCACACTGCGCTTCCTCTGCTGTATATCCAAGACATACTTCACTAAAATTGTGAGCTCTAACCTCCGGATCCTGCTCACTTACGGGTACTCTGTTTAAAACGTCCATTATTTGTCACCTCCGCAATTTCCACATCCGCCGTGATGTGTATCACCTTCCTGAAGCTTAAGCATTGCTCTTCCTTCTTCAGTCTTATACATCTGCTGTCTCTTCATTGCCTGATCAAAATCAACAAGATGTCCGTCAAATTCAGGACCGTCTACACATGCAAATTTAATTTCATTTCCTACAGATAATCTGCACGCTCCACACATTCCTGTACCATCAACCATGATTGGATTCATGCTGACTATTGTTGGAATACCAAGTTCCTTTGTAAGAAGACAGACGAATTTCATCATAATCAATGGTCCGATAGCTATACATCTGTCATATTTCTTACCCTGATTATTAACAAGATCCTTAAGTACATCTGTACCCATACCTTTTCTTACATAGCTTCCGTCATCTGTTGTTATGTAAAGATTTCCTGCAACAGCTTTCATTTCATCTTCAAGAAGAATAAGCTCTTTGTTCTTAGCACCTATAATAACATCTGCATCTATTCCATGTTCATGAAGCCACTTTACCTGTGGATAAACTGGCGCTGTTCCAACACCACCGGCTACAAAAACAAGTTTCTTCTTCTTTAACTCTTCAATATCTTCTGTTACTAATTCTGATGGACATCCTAATGGTCCTACGAAATCACTGAAAGTATCTCCTGCCTTTAAATGTGACATTTTTTCTGTTGATGCTCCTACAATCTGGAATACAATTGTAATTGTACCTTTCTCTCTGTTGTAATCACATATTGTTAATGGAATTCTTTCGCCTTTTTCATCCATTTTAACAATAATGAACTGGCCAGGTTCACAGTGCTTAGCAACTCTTGGAGCTTCCACATCCATAAGGAAAATCTTTTCTGCTAATTTTTCAGCCTTAAGAATCTTATACATTTATAATACCCCTTTCAAATTATTATTAATATGATGCTGCGGAATATGAGTTTCCATTGATAGTAACCTTATAGCACTGTCCGTTTTTTACTCCTACTCCATAATATCCTGCTGTTGTTGTATTGCCATTTTTTCTAATGTCAAATCTGATGCAGTACATTTCTGTTCCGTTTATAGTTGTCTTTGAGTTGTACACAAACGAAGCAGATGCTCCATCAGATGTTGTATTTCCACCGGATTTTAAAACTCCTTTGGAAACAAGTCTGTTCTTTAATATATTTAAAGCTTCATCATAAGAATATGACTTTGCAGGATTAACAACATAATTTCTCTTAGTTACAGTACTTGCCTGATTATGTGTATCATACATAATAGCCGAAACTACTGTATTACCCTCAGGCATTTCAAATTCTCCTGTATATTCTGTCGACTTATCAGTAGGTGTTGTTCCATCCAATGTATAATAAACCTTATATCCTTCCGGAATATTCATTATACTTATCTTCTGTCCCGCCTGATATGTTCCTGAAGCAGGTGATATTGAAGGTGCATCCGGTTTTTTATATTCAACTACATATTTAAATGTAGCTACATCACTTATAATGCCCATATCATTAATTGCAATTGCCTTAATAATAGTTGTACCATTTTCTATTGATATAACATCATTGTTATATAATGTACTCTTATCTGACGGCTCTGTATTATCAGTTGTGTAATATATCTTTTCATTACCGTCTGATGTAAGCTGCAATTGTATTGTATCATCATAGCTTCCTGCTTCTACCGATGGTTTAGGTTCTGAAACCATATAACTTGTAAAATATTTTTCTGAAACAGAACCCTTGTATGAGCGTATTAACTCCGTCATTGCAGTTCCATTTTTCTGTTTTACATAAATGTCTATAAGCGACTTAATTGCCTTTTCATAGTTCTTATCATATGAAAGAATATCCTTTAGTGTTTCTACAGCATTGTTTTCATCACCTGTTGCATTATAACATTCATATAATTTGTATTTTAACTCTAAATTTCTTTTGCCGTTATTATCTTTAGCTGCTTTACTAAGGTAATCTATCGCAGATGAATACTCATGATTATCATACAATTCTATACCTTTATTATAATTGTAGTTATAACCCTTCTTATTATTGTTATTAATTATAACAGCTACAACAATTATTAAAGCAACGACCACAGCAACTCCTGCTGCAACTGCCGCAATAACAATCTTAGTCTTTTTATCCATTGGCTTCTTAACTGATGTTTCAGATATATTATCAGCCAAATTATCATTTTCATTAATCTGTTTGTCAGCATTCTGTGTTTTATTTACTACAGGATGCTGTACATTATAACTCTGCTGTCTTGTTGCCTGTTGTGGCTGTCTGTTGTAGCTTGGCTGTACTGCCTGCTGCTGTGGCTGTCTGTTGTAGCTTGGCTGTCCTGCCTGCTGCTGTGGCTGTCTGTTATAAGCCGGCTGTCCTGCCTGCTGCTGTGGCTGTCTATTGTAAGCTGACTGTCCTGCCTGCTGTGGCTGTCTATTGTATTGCTGTGTAGCTGTGTTACTATTGTTCATATTTAAATGAGCAGATACATCCGGAATAACCTGTGTCTTTCCCATATCCGTCTGCGCATAATTATAATTATTATAATAATCAGCCTGACCATTAACATTAGGAATCTGTCCATTCTGAACATTATTGGCTGCCTGATTATTAGGAATCTGTGTATTATTAACTGAATAAGTTGCCCTTGCAACATTAGTCTCTTCCTCGACCATTTTTTCTACTGACTTTGTAATTTCATCTTCTATATTGTATTCATTATTATTTGAAGTTTTGTTAAATTGATCTTTATTATTTTCTGGCATAAAATACCCTCCGAACTATCAGAAATTAACATTTTTATATTAGCATATTCTTATCAATTAAGCAACAAAATGTGTTTTTACTTTTATTTTCTAATTTTTATTTTTAGTTTATAAAAAGGACACACTTTGCACACATTTTATATGTATATTAATAATCAGATAGCAAAGTTAATTCTTTCTATCTCCCCCTCATATTTTGTAGAGCCGCCTCCCTTGCGGCTCTATTTTTTTTGCTATTGTACCGATATAAACAAACTGATAATAAATGTATAGGTCAAACATGTTCTCCATTTATCACTTGTTTAGGTGCTTCTGATAATCTATAGAACAAAAAGGAACTGTTCTTTGAGTTGAATATCCCTTTCAAAGAGCAGTTCCTTTTTTATTTAATACATTTTAAAAATATTATCTGAAATTAGTTACCCTTACTACACAGGTAAGCGTTTTATTATTAACAACTGCTGTAACCGTTGTAGTACCGGCTCTTCTTGCCACAATCTCACCTGAGCTTGAAACTGTACAAACTCTAGGATTGCTGCTTCTCCATGTTACTTTACTGTTATTGTCATTTCCTATTATATCAAGGTTGTATTTATCATATTGTTCAAGTGTTATACTTGAATGGCTTATACCCAGCGAATGAACGGTACATGTTGAACTTACACCATTATTATTGCTTTCAACCACAACCTGTGCAGTACCAGGTCCAACTGTCGTAATAACACCATTATTATCAACTACAACAACTCCTGTATCTGTTGAATACCATTCATACGAATCTGTGTTAGTTGCAGGTCTTACTCTTACAGTAAGCTGTCTTGATTTGCCAGACAACATATAAATCTCACTTGAATTAATCTTTAATGAACTGATATTAATTACCGGAGTAACATAAACCCAGCATACACCTTTTACTTCATTTCCATCTTTAGAAATAGCTGTTATTTTACATTTTCCTGTACTTAATGCAAATATTTCACCAGCCTCATCAACTGTCGCAATTGATTCATTAGATGAAACCCAATCTACATCTTTTATTGATGCATCATCAGGTGTAACTACTGCTGTTACTATCTGTGACTCACCCACAAGAAGTCTTACAGTATCAGGTTCTATCCTTATTCCCGTCACAGGATTAACAACCCTTACAACACATGAAGCACTAACGCCGCTTCCATCTGCCGCTGTTGCTGTAATAATAGCTGTTCCTGGGGTTACAGCAGTCAGATTACCTTTATCATCAACCGAACAAATGTCATTGTTAGAAGATGACCAGATTACATTCTTATTGGTTGCCGTGTCAGTTCCCACCGTAGCCTTTAACGTACCTGTTGCACCAACATTTAAGAACTTATTAGTTTCACTAAGTGTTATTGTTGAAACATACTCTTTAACTTCAATAGTACATGCCGCAGTGAGCTTACATTCATCCGTAGTAACTTCTATTATGCAGCTTCCACCTTTAAGTGCTGTAACAACACCATTTTCATCTACAGAAGCAACACTAGGATCACTTGATAAATATGTAACTTTCTTATTCTCAGCATCTATAGGTTCAACATTAGGTATTATTGCATACTTTGCACCAACCCACAAAAGCTGATAATTAGAGTTAAGTGTAATTCCAGTTACAGGCTGTGTAACCGTTACAATACAATATGCCGTAAGCCCTGTATCAACATTGGTAGCTATAATTGATGTTGTTCCTGCACCTGTAGCTGTAACTTTACCATCGCTTTCTACTTTACAAACATTTTCATCACGGCTTTCCCATGAAATTATCTTATTATCGGCATTTTCAGGAAGACAGGTTGCATTAAGCCAGAAAGTCTGTCCTTTACGCACTGTTATATCCGTTGTATTAAGTACCACCTGTGTAACCGGTTGTTTTACATATATATTACACATGGCGGTAACACCACCATCCAGTGATTTACAAAGGATTGTACAGCTTCCTGTTCCAACAGCTTCTACAAGACCGTTTGAATCTACTATACATACATTTGTATTAGATGATTCCCATGAAACTGTTCTGTTAGTTGCTGTGATAGGAAGTACTTCTGCTGTGATACGAAGTGTCTTTCCTATTGACATTATTTCATCTGTATAATCAAGCTTAATTGTTTCAACAGGAATACTTATTACGAAGTTACAGGTTGCAAGAAATGCTCCATCTTCTGTTTTACAAACAATTGTACAATAGCCAGGTTTAACATATTTAACAAGACCATTTTCATCTACCGTACAAACAGATGTATCAGATGATGACCATGTAACTTTCCTGTTAACGCCTTCTCCGGCAGGAAATATAGTTGCTACAAGCTGATATTTGCCAACTGCCATTGATGATTCTACTGTAGTTGCATTAAGTGTAATTCCGGTTACAGGTTCTCTTACATATACATCACAGGTTGCTACTTTAAGTCCGTCTTCTGTTATAACCGTAATTGTAGCACTACCACCTGAAACGCCCTTTATTGTAGCTGTATAACTGTCACCTTCAACTGTAGCTACAGAAGGATTTGATGATGACCACATTACTTTATTATTAGTTGGTCCTGATGGATTAAATAAAAGCTGAACCGTATCTGAAGAGCCTCTGTCTATCTGAAGAGACGAAGGATTAATCGATACTTCTCCAACAGGTGTTGTAACATATACAACGCAGGTTTCTGATTTAACAACTCCGTTAACATTCTGCCTTGCCGTAATATGAACAGTACCAGGTGCAACACCTGTAACTGTAAGGACCTCACCTGACTGTGTTGTACTTACAAGAGTTTCTGTTGGCACTATTCCATCTGCACCAGCCTGATTTGTAACAGTAAATGTTACAGGATATTTTTCAATATCATTAGTAACAAGTGCTTTCAGCTCAAATGATGAACCTATATTTACTGTTGTGTTGGTTGTGCTAAGTCCAAATCCGTCAATAACTGTTATTTCATATACAAGCTGATATGGTAGTTTATATTTTGTATAAAGATCATCCTGAACTCTTGTAGCATAAATCTTAGCTGTTCCTGCCTTCATTGCTGTTACAAGACCTGTGGTTGAATCTACCTGCAAAATTGAATTATCTGTTGTTGTCCATGTTACTTCACTTGGATTAGATGAAGTAGATAACTGAAGCTGATCTCCAACATTCATATTAGAAACTTCATTTCCAAGCTTCTTAAATGGTACCACTATGTCAACAGTATCCTTTGTATACCAGCTTTCATTACCTAATGTATCCAAAGTAACGAGTCCTGCTGTAACAGTTGATACACCGGCATAGTTTCCACATACCATTCCGGTCTTTACTTTTGCAACATTTGAATTAGATGTTCTGTATAACACGCCTGATTTAGATGGATATTTTACATTGGATGGAATATCTTCATAAGAAAATTCCTCATAATCCTTATTAGATAAAACCATATATTTTGTGCCATCAGCTAATGTTGAAATCTGATGTTTCTGGGCATTAGCCTTAGTTTCATCAAACTTTACCTCGCCTCGTACAACAAATGTTCTTGATTACTCTGTTACTCCGTCTCCATCCTGAGTTCTAACGGTAACGGTTGTTGTACCTCCACCGATAACCTGCAATGTTGCTGAACTTGCTGTAGAGCTTACAAGTTTAACCACACCATCGTCAGAAATTGTCCCAGAATGGTCATTTCCAGTCTCAACAAATAATTTGTTATCATCTGTTGTATTAGCTGTTACAACAATCTGGTCCCCCATTTTATATAAAGTACTGCTAGGCGTATTAGCATAACTATCTGTTATGGATATTGAAATAGGAACATATACCTTAAGATATGCACTTGTAATAGGAGTGCTTGAAGTAATAACTCCACCCTCACCGTATGTCTTACTGTAATATGTTGCAGTAACATCTGCCATTCCTGCATGAATACCCTTTATCTCAGGAGTTGTTCCATTATATGCATCAAATGTTCCGTCACCATATGGAGAATCTGTATTAGATACAAGGAAACGCGCTATTGATGTATTGGAGCATGTCCATTCAATATTATTAGGATTAGGCTTATTATTAAGTTCCGGATCAGAATCTATTACATTATCATCATTTCCTGTTAACTGGCTTACGATAACCTTATTTCCTGATGATGCCCCCTGGCTTACAGCTATGGACTTAACACTTAATTTGAGTGTTATTGATGTATCCGCATTTACATACATCATAATTCCGCCAAATGCAACAACCATCAGCATTGCAGCAATAAATATCTTCCATCCTTTTCTTAATTTTCTAAACTGCCTGATTTTCTTCATACAACCACCTCAAAATATTACTTTATAAACAACTCTGTCTGCATCATTTTTTTTAAATTTATATATAACTTTGTACCAAATGGGCACAACAATACTTTTCAAATATTATATCGGTTATTTTCCATTTAAGTTTACACTACGATAACATTTTTTTCAATAAATATAAGAATAAAATATACAATATTTTCCATTAAGTTGTATTACTGCATACAAGGGATTGTGTTTTTATTATAAAAATAGTGACCTATTTTGCAAGCTGGCTTGCACATAGGTCACTTTCTTTTCTGTTTAAGAAGATTTCAGGTTGAACCTTGTTCAACCTGCACGCGGCTGGCGCCGCTTCTAAATAAAAAATAGTGACCTATTTTGCAAGCCAGCTTGCACATAGGTCACTTTCTTTTCTGTTTAAGAAGATTTCAGGTTGAACCTTG
>OJAW01001369.1_pt1 | contig 14303 bp, 17 predicted proteins | sample 1589151 | NCBI WGS metagenome assembly OJAW01 (sample SAMN03283290) | human gut metagenome | biome: human-associated habitat; material: feces | host: Homo sapiens | place: Peru | collected 2012 | reverse complement strand
CACCGGAAGAATATACTGAAAATGAAATATTAAAAGAAGAAATAAAAGAAGTATTAATGAGTTTACAAGCAAGAGAACAAGAAGTTCTTGAACTTAGATTTGGTTTACTAGATGGAACTTGTCATACTCTAGAAGAAGTTGGTAAAAAGTTTAATGTAACAAGAGAACGTATAAGACAAATTGAAGCTAAAGCTTTAAGAAAATTAAGACATCCATCACGTGCTAAAAAATTAAAGGACTTTTTAGAAGAATGAACAGAATAGAAGCTAAAGCATCTTTAGTAGATAATGATGCTTTAGTAGTTGATATAGGTACAGACCATGCTTATTTACCAATATATTTGTATGAAAATGATATAACTAAAAATATTGTTGCTAGTGATATTTCAAGTAATGCCTTGTTATTTGCTAAAAATAATTTAGAGAAACATAATTTAAGTAGTAAAATAAAACTAGTTGTAAGTGATGGCTTTAAAAATTTAGATGAATGTTTTGATATAGCAATTATTTCTGGAGTGGGAACTGAAACTATAAAAAAAATATTAGATAATGAAGTATTACCTAATAAATTGATATTGTCAAGTCATAAAAATGTCAGTGACTTAAGAGAGTATATGTTTAAAATTGGTTATAAAATAGAAAAAGAAATAATTGTTTATGAAAATAATATATATTATAACATAATAAAATATGTGAAAGGAAAAGATAATTTAAGTAAGTATGATTTATTAGTGGGTTTAAGTAATGATATACATTATAAAAAACATTTATTAAATAAATATAAAGAAATATATGAAAAATCTCATGATAAAAAGTATTTAGAATATATTAATATTATAAAAAGAAAACAGGATTAGAAGTATTAATTTTAGGAGTAGTATTATTAGTTACTACTTCTTTTTTTGGAGTTACATCAATTGTTTTAGTATTACTTGTTTTATTAAATTCTTTGGCAATATCTAAGACTTTTCTAGCATTTTCTAGCATTGGTTTTACTTCTTTATAAATGGGTATAGCTTGGTTCATAATACCTAAACCTTTAGAAATACCTGATAATATTTTGGAAAAACTTAAAGTGCTTCTGATAGTGTTTGGACCGAACATATATAATCACCTATATAATTATATGTAAAAAATCAAAAATATTGATTGTAAAAGTAATAGAAATTTGGTATACTTAATATTGTAGAGGGTGTTCGATATGAGTGAAAGTACTAAATCAAATAACATGTTAGATTTATTAAAAAGTCCTTTTATTATATTACTTAATATCTTAAAGTATGCTTGGATGGGTTTAAAATATATCTGTTTTGAAGGATGGGTAGATTTATATAATAGTGCAAGTTATGGGTTAGATAAAACTTATAAAAGTACAAAACAAGCTTTTATAACTGAAGAAGAAAAGATATATGAAAGAACTAAGAAGAAAACAAAAAAAGAAAAAGTTTATAAATATAGTCAAAAAACATTAGCAAAATTAGAAGAAGAAAAGAAAGCTTTATTAGTTGATTTACAAACAGCTGGAGCAACAAGAAGTAGAGAACCACATGTATATTTTTATAAAGTTAGGGATAATACTGGTAAAATTATTACTGGTACTATGAATGGTTTAAGTAAGCTAGATATTAATGCTTATTTACTTAATGAAGGCTATGATGTTTATGTAATTAAGACATCACCATTTATTGATTTTGCTTATAAAGATTCATCATTCTTAGGTAAGAAGATGAAAACTAAAGATTTAATATTTTGGTTAACTCAGTTATCGACATATTTAAAAGCAGGTTTAACATTAAATGAATCTGTTAAGATACTTACAACTCAAATGAAAGGTAATAAAGCAAGAACTACTGCATTTAAAGCTATTTCATATGAACTTACTTTAGGGGAAAGCTTTAGTGCAGCCTTAGAAAAACAAGGAAATATGTTTCCAGCATTACTTATTAATATGATTAAAGCTGCTGAAGCAAGTGGAACATTAATTGAAACATTAGATGACATGGCTGCTTATTACACAGAAATAGATGATACTAAAAAGCAAATGAAAAGTGCTATGACATATCCTGCAATTGTAACAATATTTTCTATTGCTGTTATTGTATTTATCATGGTATATGTTGTACCGCAATTCATAAATATATATGAACAACAAAATATGGAAATCTCTGGTATTACTAAAATTGTTATAAATGTTAGTTCATTTATTCAAAATTATTGGCATGTTGTTTTAATAGTTATAGCGTTGATAGTAATAATTTTAACATTTTTATATAAGAAAGTTAAAGCATTCCGTGCAAGTGTTCAAATATTCTTAATGCATATTCCTGTTGTAAAAGATGTAATTATTTATAATGAACTTACAATATTTTCTAAAACATTTGCATCACTTTTAAAAAATAATGTCTTTATTACAGATAGTATGGACATTTTAAGTAGAATTACTAATAATGAAATATATAAATCTATTCTTTATAAAACAATTCAAAATATAATTAAAGGTGATAAGATTAGTGATGCTTTTAAAGACCATTGGGCAATACCTGATGTTGCATATTACATGATAGTTACTGGAGAATCTACTGGTGAATTAGCAGATATGATGCAAAAGGTTAGTGAATATTACCAAGGGCTACATAAGAGTACAATTAATTCAATGAAAGCGTTTATTGAACCAATTATGATAGCGTTTTTAGCTGTAATTGTTGGGTTAATAATTATTGCTGTTATAATGCCAATGTTTGGTATGTATGCTCAAATTCAAAATAGTTAGGGGGATATATGAATATTTTATGGTTTATATTAGGAACTATTTTAGGTTCCTTTTATCTCGTAGTTGCAACAAGATTACCAAAAGATGAAGATGTAATTAAATCAAGAAGCAAATGTGATTCATGTGGCAAAGTATTAAAATGGTATAATTTAATACCTTTAATATCTTTTATAATTCAAGGAGGAAAATGTAGTTATTGTAAAAAAAGTATTAGTATTGACCATTTTTTTGTAGAGTTGTTTACAGGTTTACTATTTTTACTAGCATCATTTTGCTTTCCAATTGGTTATGAATTCTTTGTTTCTTTAATTGTTATATCTTTAATGATAATCATATTTATAAGTGATTTTAAATATATGGTTATATTAGATTCTCCTTTAATGGTATCAGCAATACTAGTAGTAATATTAAAACTTATATATTTTGGTTTTCATAATTGTTTATTTAGTATTATTTCTGCTTTTTCAATGTTTGTAGTAATGATGCTAATTGAAAGAATTGGAACAACAGTCTTAAAAAAAGAATCGTTGGGTGGAGGAGATATAAAATTTTCCTTTATAATTGGGCTTATTTTAGGCTTTAAACTAGGAATTGTTACCTTAGTTTTATCGACATTTTTAGCTTTACCTTATGCAGTTGCAAGTGTAAAAGTTATGAAAAGTCACGAATTTCCATATGGACCATTTCTAGCTGGAGCCTTATTTATAGTATTTTTTCACATGGATAAATTCAATTTATTATTAGATTTTCTATTTAAATTTTAAGTAACATTAAGTTACTTTTTTTGTTTAAAAAATAATTTTATAAACCATAATATAAATGGTGATATACATGCAAATATTTACTGTTTTGTTTAGAACAATATTTTTTTATTTTTTTGTCCTTATATCTTATCGTATTATGGGCAAAAGAGAAATAGGTCAACTTGGAGTAATAGATTTAATAGTTTCAATATTAATTGCAGAACTTGTTGCTATAAGTATTGAAGAATTTAAACAACCTTTGTCTTATACAATAATTCCAATTACTTGTTTAGTTATTTTAGAAGTTTTATTTGCATTTATTTCTATTAAATCAAGAAAGTTTAGAACTATATTTGATGGTAAACCATCATTAATTATTGTAAATGGTAAAATAAATTATAAAGAAATGGTTAAACAAAGATATTCTTTAGATGATTTACTTATCTCTTTAAGACAAAAAGAAATAAGGGATTTGAGTATGGTTGAATATGCTTTTTTAGAACCAAATGGAGAGTTATCTATTTTTAAATATAATTTCTTTAAAACTAAAAGTGCTTATCCTCAAGCTTTAATTTTAGATGGAGAGTTACAAACTAAAGTTGTAAAACATATTAGAAAAACTCCAGAATGGGTAATTGAACAATTACAAAATAAAGATTTAACTATTAAAGATATATTTTATGCTTTTTATAAAAATAAAAAAATATACATTATTAAAAAAACTGATGTTAATTAGTTGAGGCAATTTGATACCAAATAATATCTATAGTAATAATTAAAATTCTATTAATCTTAAGGTCCCAGATTGGGACCTTAAGATGTTAGAAAATTTCCCAGAAATATAGGAAAAATTGATGTTAGTATAATCTTAAGGTCCCAGATTGGGACCCTAGAGTTTCAATATTATTTTATTTGAAGATGTAAAATATCAACTTGAGGTCGAAATTTTCGACCTCAAGTTAATAATAAAATTTACAATTTGTTATTAAAAATTATAGATTTAATATTTTCTTTTTCTTTTTTTTATGGTATATTATTAATAGTAGGGTGATTGACTTATGAAGAAATTTATAAAAAAAATAAAAAGTAATAAATTATTAAGTATATTAAGTGTTTTAATAATAGGGGTATTCTTTATATTAATTGCTAGAGTTACTTACGCTTATTTAGCACCAGTATTTAATAGTGCAGAGACTGATGTTGTGGGTTCTAGTGATACTGTTGATGATTTTAAATTTGAATTAGGGGACCCTTTAAAAATTGATGCAACACCCACAACATTAAAAGAAAATGGTACTAATTATGTAACAAGTACAACTGCTAAAGCATTATTAAAAGCTAATAGTACTAAAAAAACTGCTACATATAATTATTATGTTTATTTTCAAATTGCATCAAATACTTTTACATATTCTGATGGTTCAACACCTGAAATTATACTTACTGTGACTAATCCAAATGGTGATGAAGTTACATCAATTGATGGTCTTACTTATGGAACTTTTAATGGTGTATCAGGTTTTGATGTTACAACTAAAAGTGGGTTATTTAATATAGCTAATAACCATGAAATAACATCTAATTCAAGTACGTCATATACAACTCAATCATGGACAATTAAAATAACTTATTTAAATTTATCTACAGACCAATCTTCAAATTTTGGCAATTCAATGGAAGTTAATGTGTTTATTAGAAAAGATATTTTGCCAACGACTTTAGCAGATGTATGTAATAGCGGTAGCAATTTAGCTAGTTGCATCACTGCTTTAAGTGATAAGAGCGTAAGTAATCTGACGAATATCTATTATCATGATAGTGCACTTGCAAATGGAGCAGGAGATAATTCATACAGATATGCTGGAGCAAGTGAAAGTGTAAATAACTTTGTGTGTTTTGGTTCAACAACAAGTCCATGTCCAGAAGATAACCTATATAGAATAATCGGAGTATTCGAAGATAAAGTAAAATTAATAAAATATGATTATGCCAATAGTAATCTACTCGGAACAGATGGAGACTATATGGGTTCAGATACTCCAAATGCATCATATTATAAGGGTAGTTTAACATCAATAAATGCATATTACTGGAATTATAAAAATAATACATCGATAAACGATGGATTAGGTTCAAATGAATGGAGTACAAGTTTACTAAATAAAATAAATTTGAATACAAATTATTTAAATAATATTGGTACAACATGGTCAAATTTGATTGAAGATACAACATGGAAAGTAAGTGGATATGAGGATTACGATGTAACACCAAGAGAAATGTATACAGGAGAAATAACAAATGCTACCAAAACATATGGACCAAGCGATGGCATATCAAAAATAGGGCTAATGTATGTAAGTGACTATGGATTTGCAGCAAGCCCAAGTACATGGACTACAACATTATTTAATTATGATGGTAAAGATGCAAATGGAACATCAATAACAACAATAAATTGGATGTATATGGGATTTTATGAACCAACATTAACGCCTACTTCTTCGACCAGCACTGGTGTGTTCTGTTTGCACTACACCGGCTATGTCGACAACCTCCGCGCGAGCATTGGCAGGGGCTCTCGTCCAGTCTTGTATCTAAAGTCTTCTGTTCTCTATGCTGAAGGATTAGGAACTAAAGATTCACCAATAACTTTGGTAGTATGATAAACTTTGGTTAGCGCGGCTGGCGGGAGTATCCGCCCCGCGCCGCCAAGTTATTAACACAACAGTTTAATATCACTAAAAATTCATATCTTCCTTTTGGAAGTTACAGTTGTTAGTGATGTTAAAATATAAAGTTAACAATATATTTGAATAAAATTAATGAAAGGAAAAGATTTATGAAAATATTATGTATAGGTCATTCTAGCTGGGATATAACTGTTCCAGTTGATGAATATCCAATTGAAAATACTAAATATAGATATAATGAAAAATATAGTGCTGGTGGGGGTCCTGCATCAAATGCCGCCTACCTACTGGGAAAATGGGGTATGGATACAGTTATTGCAAGTACTGTAGGTTCTGATGATTTTGGAACTAATATAAAAAAAGAATTTCAAGATATAAAAGTAAATACTGATTATATAGAAACTAGTTATGAAAAAGATACATCATTATCATTTATCTTAATAAATAAAAATAATGGTTCAAGAACAGTATTTAATGTTGCAACTGAACATCCAGCATTAAAAAAATTAAGTTATGATTTTGTGCCAGATATTATATTTACAGATGGACATGATTATGGTGCAAGTCAAAATGCTATTAGTAAATTTCCAAATGCTATAACTATTATTGATGCTGGAAGGGTAACTCCAGAACTACTTGAACTATGTAAATATATAAAATATATAGTATGTAGTAAAGGCTTTGCAGAAACTGTTACAGGTATGAAATTTGATTATAATAATCCATCTACTTTAGTAGCTATATATAATAAATTACAAGATAAATACCCAAATAGTAATTTAGTTATAACTTTAGAAGAAAAAGGTTGTTTATACCAAGTAGGAAATGAAATTAAGATAATGCCAGGTTTAAAAGTAGATGCAGTTGATACAACTGGTGCTGGTGATATATTTCATGGAGCTTTTACTTATGGTATAGCTAATAACTTTGATATGGAAAAAACAATTACTTTAGCAAATATAGCTGCAGGTTTATCAGTAACTAAAATAGGTTCAAGATTATCAATACCTAATTTATCTGAAGTATTAGATTATTATGCTAAGAAAATGGGACAAGTAAATGATAACCAGTAAGACTCCAAAACTTGATTTACATGGAGAAATAACAAGTATGGTTGAAGTATTAGTTGATGAATTTATTAATATAAATAAATTATCTGGTATAAATGAAGTAATAATTATACATGGTAAAAGTACTAATATATTAACTGAAGAAGTACATAGAGTACTTAAGAAAAATAAAGATGTAAGTAAATATTATAAGAATAATTGGAATCTTGGAGAAACAATAGTTGAAATAAATATTTAAAGCAAAATAGTTGACTTAGCCACTATTTTGCTTTATAATTTAGTTGTACTTATAAGAACGAAAAAGTTAATTTTATTTTCGAGCTAAATTAGTATTTGCTATTGACAAGTTGCATATAATATAGTATACTTTAGTTGTACCTGTAAAGGTACCAAAAAGAAAATGTTTCTCGCTTCCGGGTGGTGCGAGTAATAAATGATCCCGATTGAAAATTTAACTCAATTTAAACATATTGAGTTTTTTTTGTGGCTTATGTTATAATAAACATATTAGGAGGTAAATTGGAAATGAAAGTTAAAAATGGATACTTATATCATATTAAAAATGAATTCTTTGATTTAGTTAATGATAAAAATCTTATGACAAATCACGAAAAAGGTAGGACGAGACCAACTTATTTTACAATTAAAATTGAAAATATACTATGGTTTATACCTTTAAGTACTAAAGTGGAAAAATATAAAAAGATTATTGATAATAAAATAAAAAGACAAGGATATTGTAATACAATTTTAATTAGAAAAATATTTGATGATAATTCTGTAATTCTTTTGCAAAATGCTTTTCCTACTCTAGAGAAGTATATCGATCACGTTCATATGCGTAATGGTATACCCGCAAAAGTAGGTACTGACTTAAAAAAAGAAATAATAAAAAAATTCAAAAATTTGTTGAAACTTAGGAACAAAGGGTATAATTTGTTTTTAACTGATGTTGATAGAATTGAAAATTTAATGAATAAAGAATTGGAAAAAGAACAAGTAAATGTTTAATTAATAGAACACTTTAGTTCTATTTATTTTTTTAATTCATATATTTTCTAATAAAGGGAGGAAATGATATGAATTGTATTATACCATTTACAAAAGATATTAAGTTTAAAACAAATATTGCAGAAATATTAAGTATTTCACTTGAACATGATTTTACAGCAAATCCAGAAGAAGTTTTAGGTAACTTCACTATAAGTGGGGATTATAAGACTCATGAAGTAAGTGTAAATAAAGAACATTTCGAATATGTATTACCATTTTCTGTTAATATGACAAGTAAGATTAATGAAGAAAGTGTTAATTTTGAAGTTGAAGATTTTACTTATGAAGTAATAGATAGTGATACTTTACGAGTAAATATTGAATATAGTATTAATGCTGAAGAAGTAAAAGATGAAGTTAAAGAAGAAGACTTGTTTAAAAGAGTTGAAGAACCTGAGTTAGATAAGATTCTTGATGAAATAGAAGCTGATAGAGAAGAAAGCGTTGATGTAAGTGAAAGAGATATTGCGGATGATGCTAAAAATACAATATTAGATAGTATTAATAATACAGATGATGCATATATAACATATCATGTACATGAAATGAAAGAAACAGATACAATAGAATCTATATGTATTAAATATAATACAAGTAAAAATATAATTGAAGATTATAATGATATAAGTAACTTAAGTTTAGGAGATAAAGTAATAATTCCTGAAGTAAATGAATAAAAGTATTGAAATATTAAAATCTATTTATAAACCCTATAGATATACTATAAAAGGAAAATCTACTATCTTAGAAACTACTTGTGGAGATTTTATTATAAAACCTAAAAATAAAGATATAAATGAATTATATACTTATTTAACTAATCGTGGTTTTATAAATTATCCTAAAATAATAGATTCATCTAGAGATGAAGTAAATGTTTTTGAATATGTAGAAGATGTAAAATTACCTAAAGAACAAAAGTGTGATGATTTAATAGAAATAATAGCTAGTTTACATAATAAAACTAGCTATTTTAAAGAAGTAAGTGAAGATAGATTTAAAAGTATATATGAAGATGTATTAAGTAATATAAATTATTTAAGTAATTATTATAATACATTATATGAAATAGGGTTTAATGAAGTATATGCATCTCCTTCAAACTATATTTTTATGAGAAACTATTATAAATTAAATAGTGCTTTAGAATATGCTAAAAGTGAACTGGAAAATTGGTATAGTTTAGTAACTAGTGAAACTAAAATAAGAGTATGTTTAATACATAATAATTTAGAACTTAATCATTTACTTAATGATAAATTAATAAGTTGGGATAATTATATGATAGATACTCCCGTTATAGATATAGTTAAGTTATATAAAAAAGAATGGAAAAATATAAATTTTAGTGAAATATTAGAAAGATATATGTATAAGTTTCCATTATTAGAATATGAAAAGAAGTTATTATTTATACTGATATCTATGCCTCCGGAGATTAAGAAAAGTGATAATGAATTTGAAAAATGTAAGGTAGTTAGTGAAGTAATGGATTATGTTTTTAAAACAGAAGAATTAATAAGGCCATATAATACGGAACATGAAGAAGAAAAATAAAGCTATTTCTATAAGTAATATAAATATGTTAAATCGAAATGGTAATATTAATGTAATAATTGCTTGATAAAATATAAGTATACCAAGGATAAAAAGAATAATTACTGTGAAACCATTTCTAGGACCTTGAAACTTCATATAATCACCTATAAATAGTATATGTTAATCAACCAATAATGGTTGATTTTTTAATTAATTACTGGTAAAATTATATTAGAAAAGGTAGGCTAGTTTGATATGAATAAAAAAGGATTTGCGTTTATAGAAACAATAATAACTATAGTTATATTATCATCAGCTTTACTTTATTTATATAGTTCATATAGTGCTATTATAAGTGAAGAAGAAACTAGACTTCATTATGATGATGTAGCATATATATATTATACAAATAATGTAAGAAAGTTTTTAGAAGAATATAGTAATATAGAAGATGTAAAGAAAAATGCTTTTAATAATAGATATATTGAAGTAATTGGAACTGGTTATGATGGATTATTTGGTAGTGATGAAAAGAATATGGCTGAAAAAATAATACAAAGTTATAATATAAATCAAATTATTTTAGTAAAGGCTACTTTATTTAATGATTGTTTAAGTAGTGAGACTGGTAAATGTAAAGATTCTTTTAGTAATGTTGGATATAATTTAAAAAATTATATTAATACTATTAGTGATGTATCATATGATTATTATTTAATAGTTGAATATGCTACTAAAGTAGATAATGGAAATATTGTTAGTTGTAGCCCAGGAATAGATGAAAGATGTAATTCATATTATGCATCTTTAGGAATATGAGGTTGTTATGAAGAAGAATGGTTTTATATCTGTAACTGTTATTTATACTTTCTTTTTAGTGTTTTTATCATTAATGTTATATATTGTAACTAATTTAGTGGTTAATAGAAATTTACTTAATAATATGAAAACTACAATTAAGAATGAATTAAATGATTCTAATTTCAATAGATATTTAATAAATCATTGTAATGATTTAATTAGAATGGATGATAGTTATAATAATAGCATTAAAGATAATTCATATAGATTTGTAGGAAGTAATCCCAATAATTATGTTTCTATAAATGGGAATATTTTTAGAATAATAGGTATTTTTGATGGTAATGTTAAATTAATTGCAAATGATATTTGGCAAAGTATGAATTTTAGTAATAATAGTAATATATATAGTTCATCTAATATTTATAGTAAAATAAATAATGATTATTTGAATGAGATTAATATTAGTGATTATATTGAAAATAAAGTTTGGTATGTTGGTGGTATTAAAGATAATGTAAATGCAAATCCAAAAGATATTGCTATTAATGAAGTTGGAGAAAATAGAAATACTGGAGCAACAACAACTGCCAAAATTGGTTTACCTTATATAAGTGATTATATTTATGCGGGTGATGCAAGTAATAAGAATACTTATGGTACAGTAATTAGTAAAAGTAATAATTGGTTATATTCTAGTGATTTATGGTTTATAACAAGATATAATTTAAGTTTTACTAATGTTTATTATTTAGGAAATAATGGTTCATTAATATTAGGTAATATAAATGATGTAAGATTTGTAAGACCAACATTTTATTTAAAGAAAAGTACTAAAATTGTTAGTGGAGATGGAACACGTAGTAATCCATATCAAATAGGGTGATTGACATGAAAAAATTAAATAATAAAGGAAATACATTAATTGAATTAATAATTAGTATTGCATTAATGTCTGTAGTACTTGTTTCAATGGTAAGACTTTTAGTGGATTTAAATAATACCAATACTAATAATGTTTATGCTAAAAATAATGAAGTTGTTCGTTCAGAAATAATTAGAGCTATAGAAACTGATTTAAATAATTATAAATTAAGTAATATAAATGATTTATCTAATGAAGAAAGTGCTGGAGCTGTAAAAATTAATTTGATATTTAAAGGAAGACATGCTATACTTACTGCCAAAAAGAATACTATTGCATATAAAAGTGTGGATGGGAAAGTTAGAAAATGGACAATGAAAGATTGTGAAGTTTATACGGATAAAGCTAATTTAATATTTAGTGTGGATGAGAAGAAAAATATTTTTACATTACAGATAGATATTGAAATACATACAAATAATGATAAAAATACTACGGGATATAATAATTTATTAGATGATATTTTAATTAGTTATTATGGACATATAAGTGATTTAAATGGAGCATTTTTAAATACTAAATATGCTACTACTTCAAATCCATGTTTAGGTAAGAGCTGTTAAAATAATTACTATAATTGCTTGAATTATTCTTCCTTTTAAGAAATATTTATAATTTAAGTCTTGTTCATCTAAGATACATTTTACTTGGGTATGAATTGAAAAACCTCCGAAAGTAATAAAAAATATAGCTATAATTTCTTTAAATTTAATATTTAAATTAATTAAACTATTTAACCCTTGGGTCATTTCTAAAAGACCTTTTATAAATATATCAAAAGGATAACTTATATTAAAAGTATTTATAATAATACTTGATATAACTAAATAAAATATAATAGAACCTAAAACCATTAAGTTAGTATTTATACTTGTTTTAATAGAACTAGAAATATTAATATTTTTAGATTTACCATTAATGTTACATAATGGTAAATTTTTTTTATAATATAAATATATTATAAAATTACTTATATAAATAATTAATAGTAGTTTAATAGTTGTAAATAAAGAATTAAATATTAAATTTAGAATAGTAAATAAAAATAAAGGATTAGCAAAGAAAGTAAATATTAAACAAATATTACCATAATTAGAACTTATTTCATTATCTTTTACTAATTTAGATATTATATAAGCACTGGATGGAGTTCCACTTATAATAGACATAATAAAAATATAAGTAGAAGGGTTTTTAAAAATACTAGTTAAGTTTAAATTAATTAATAAGTCTTGAATTATAATCATAATAAAAAGATATGGAAATACTTTATATAACCAGATAGATACTCCATTAATAGTACTTTCTAATACTAGAGTATAATTTTTAAAAATAAGTATAATTAGTGTCATAATTAAAAAAATAGTTAATTTTCGTTTCATATATTTGTCCTTTTTTGCTATAATTAATAAAGGTGATATTAAATGCTTAGTAAAATATATGAAAAAATAAAAATATTTATAAAAGAAAATTATAAATTTATATTAAGTTTAATTGCAATTGTTTTTCTTTTAACTTATGAACTTCCTTATGTTGTTTATACTCCGGGAGGAATAGTTAATTTAGAAAAAAGAATTAGTGTTAAAAATGGATATGATAGTAAAGGTTCCATAAATATGAGTTATGTGACCCTTAGAAAAGGAAATATACCCTCAATACTTTTATCTTATGTAATTAAAGATTGGGATTTACTTAAAGAAAGTGAAGTAACTGGAAGTGATGAATCTGTTGATGATTTATTAAAATTAGAAAAATTATATATGACTTCATCAATAGATAATGCTACAATATTAGCGTATAAAAAAGCAAATAAGAAAATAAATATAAAGAAAAATATTAATAATGTTATATATGTTTCAGAAAATGCTAAAACAGATATTTCTTTATATGATATTATTTTATCAGTTGATGATAAAGATATTAATAATATAAAAGAATTACAAGATTATATTAAAACTAAAAATGAAGGAGATACTGTTTATTTTAAAGTAATTAGTAATAAAAAAGAGGTAAGTAGAAAAGCAGAAGTTATAAATATAAATGGAGAATTAAAAGTAGGTATTGCTTTTTTAACTACTTATGAGTATGAAACTGACCCTAGTATTACTGTTAAAACAAAATCTAGTGAATCTGGTTCAAGTGGTGGTTTAATGCTTTCTTTAGCAATTTATAATGCTATTACAAAAGAAGATATTACTAAAGGTAAAACAATTGTGGGAACTGGTACAATTGATATTTTAGGTAATGTTGGTAAAATAGATGGTGTTAAATATAAAATACTTGGGGCAGAAAAAAATAAAGCAGATTTATTTATTTGCCCGAAGGATAATTATGATGAAGCTATGAAAGTAAAGAAAGAACATAATTTAGATATTAATATAGTTAGTGTTGAAACTTTTGATGAAGCGATTAACTATTTAGAAAATAATTTGTAGAAAAAAGCATCAAATTAGCACATTTGTGCAATTTGATGCTTTTTTTTTTTTTTTTTCGGTTAAAATGGGTATGTAAAATAAAATATCCGTGCGTGATATTGTGAAGAAGGAGAAGAAAAATATGAACAACAAAAAAACAACAGTGATAACAATTTCAGCAACACTAGCATTAATATTGTTAGTAGCAACAGCAACATTTGCATATTTCCAAGCAGATTTAGGAAATAATAAGGAAGTTGATGTAAGTGTATCAACTTTAACAGAAAATGATAGAT
>OJAW01001362.1_pt1 | contig 14340 bp, 11 predicted proteins | sample 1589151 | NCBI WGS metagenome assembly OJAW01 (sample SAMN03283290) | human gut metagenome | biome: human-associated habitat; material: feces | host: Homo sapiens | place: Peru | collected 2012 | reverse complement strand
CCTAATATAATTATCTATTACTATTTGTTTTAAATCATCACTTTCTTTGATAATTGGGGTTCTTATTCCTCTTACTACAGTTCCTACTGTTCTTGACATATATCATTCCTCCTACTATTTAATTATATCATGGATAATTTTTAGCATAAATATTTTAAAACTATTTTACATATTCAAAAATCGTTTTTTACAGTTCAAAAGAGACAGATTATTTTTTGAATCTTTACCTTTTAAAAGATGTGTATTCGAAAAAATAAGTGTGTTACTAAATTTAGATTTTCTCTGATTCTTTGCAATGAATTTATATTCTGTTTTTTTTCAATAACTCCTGGCAATTACTTTCTAGTATTTCTTAAATCTTGGACTTTTGATAATATTTTACTTTTACTATCTAGTAAGGGACTTATTGATTCATGTTTATTTAGGGTGTCAATTAGTTTGGCTACATATTTAGAATTATCCCCGGTCTTTAACCATTCTTGACTTCTAGCTTCTTCTGGGATATAGCATAAGTTACTTGTATAGCATCTTTTAAAAACTCCTTTTTGATAAGCCTCGTTAAAGGCATCAATACTTTTTTGACCGTCACTAAATAAGGCAAATGAAGCGATTAGATAGATATTGGCAGCACCTTTTTCTTTTAATTGTTCAGCGACTTCTAACATTGATTGACCTGATGCTATCATGTCATCTACGACGATAACATTTTTACCTTCAACAGAAGTTCCTAAATATTCATGAGCAATTATTGGATTTTTTCCATTTACAACCTTAGTCATATCTCTTCTTTTATAGCAAAAACCAAATGGGGTATTAAGTAATTCAGCATAACATTTGGCACGTTCAATGGCTCCCATATCAGGACTTGCTACTAAGAAATTATTAAGTTCTATAGGTTCATTTTCAATAAACTCTTTCAATATATTATAAGTGGGATAGATTGAGTCGAAGGAGCAGCGGTGAAGAGAGTTTCTAATACTTGGATCGTGAGCATCAAAGGTTATAAAAGACGTTACTCCAAGAGACTCTAATTCTTGAAGCATTAATGAACAATCTTTAGATTCCCTACCCTTTCTTTTATGCTGTCTCCCTTCATATATAAATGGCATAATTACAGTTAATTTTTCTTCGGCGCCATCCATAGCAGAAATGACTCTTTTTAAATCTTGATAATGATCATCAGGACTTTTATGGTTCAAGTAGCCATGCATTTCATAAGTACAACTATGATTCATAACATCAGTTAAAATATAAGTTTCCTTACCACGAATGCTTTCTAGTATTTCACCTTTTCCTTCGCCTGATGCAAATCTAGTTAACCTTGTAGGAACAATAAAAGTAGCAGTTGGATCAGCAATCCCACGCATTAGTTTTAAGTGACCATCTACTTTTCTTCCGAATTCCTCAAAATTGTCCATTACAAGTAAGCGTAAATTATTAGTTTTTATTTCCATTTTTCCTCCAATAAAACAAGAAAAAGAGAATGTTATATTCCCTTTTTACCTAGTAGTAGATGAGATTTGGTTGCAGTTATTCCTACGACAGATACTTATAAATAAATTTTTAGTTATAGAAAAACTCATTCTCATCCCTCAATATTATTATAACATGGATAATGTAAGACTTAAAGGTTTCGGTAGACTTTTTTCGTTTCTTGCTACTTTTCATTTCTTATTTTCTAATATATGTTAAATTTAAAAGTACAAAATCGATATATGCTTTACTTTTAATTTAACTCTTGCTTTCTAATATAAAATTCAATTTCATTAAGAAGTGAAAATATTTTATATATTTTTTTATAAAGAAGTGTTATAATTATTTCATAATATAGAGGTGATATAATAAGTGAATTTTAAAAATGTACTTAAAGTACAAGGATATTTATTTATAGTAATGATTTCTACTTTTGCTATCTTGTATACAGCTTTTAGTTTATTTGGTAGAAGTTATGCCGTTCCAGTAGGTCTTGATGAGACTGGACTTCCGACTGGTGATTTTAATTCTAATTTTGCAGTTGGTTCTACTAATTATAGTAATTATATTTCTAAGGCTTTAGCGAGTGATACTGCTTATGCTAGTTACTTACATAATTTTAATACTGCAACCGATTATAAGATTAATAATACTGATACTCCGCTATATGAGCTTATGAAAAATATGAAAGTTCCTGAGACTGATGAAGTAGTTGAATTGCATGATACTAATCCAAGTGAAATTAGTGATTTAGGTATTCTATATATCATTAATCATGGATATAGTGCTACGAATACTACAAATACAGTATTTACAGCAAATAAGTATGGAGCAGTTTCTGATAATGATGTAAAACAATATATTACACAAGTTGCTTTATGGTTATACATTTATGAGAATAGTGCTAAATTTACTAATACTTATTGTATGGATACTAATACTAAGAACTTAAATGCTTGTAGTTTCTATATTCAAGATACTACTACCGTAATTAGTGCTACTGATGTTAGAAATATTATTAGTGCAGCGGCTAATAAAACTGGTTATAACTATCTAAATTATATTTTAGAATTAGTTAATAATGCTAATAGTGCTACAACAGTAGAGACTTCTACTATGGCACCTTTGGCTAATGATAAACTTGCTTATACAATTAATTCTGCTGGTAATTTATTTACAACAGAGGCTATTACTCCTCTACCTAATACAAATAAAAATAATTACTTATATTACACAGTAGAAATAGAAGATCCTAATAATTATGGAGTTTACTTAGTTGATCAAAATAATTCGAGAATTACAAATACTAATGCTATGACTGGAGCATTTAAAGTAGTTGTTCCATTAAAAGATGATGTTAGTACAATGGATTTGACTACAGTAAAAATTAATGTTTACGGTACTTTCCTTGCTGGTAAAGGATATGAATATTATGTTACTAAGACAGCTGGAGAGGCTATTGTTAACGTTAATAAGAAACAAGTATTTTCTAATGTTACTTTAGGATTTACTCCTGTTAATAGAGTTTTAGTTAATTTATCTTTAGGTAACTTTGTTAAGATTAGTAAGATTGATGCTACTACAAAAGAAGAGTTACCTGGGGCTACTTTAGTTATTACTAATAAAGATGATACAACTAAGAAATGGGAATGGGTATCTACTAATACTCCACATTATATTGCTTTAGAGGATGGTAGTTATACATTGTGTGAAACGCTTGCTCCTACAGGATATGTTCTTAATACAACATGTATTGATTTTACAGTTGATAATTCTACTATTCTTCCAGTAGTTATGAAAAATGATGTAGAAGTTCCAGATACTGGTAGATTTAGTTCGGCTGTACCTTACATATTTGGTGCTATTGTTGGACTATTTGGTATTATGATTATATCTGTTACCGTTAAAAGAAAAAAAGTAAATGAACAATATTAAAGAGTCTACAGATTGATGGTTACTAATTAAAGTTAACGTCATGAGTAGACTTTTTTGTTGCCTGTTTATAGTTATGAATCGACTAATTTGTATACTTTTCTAAAACAGTTACTGATTCAAATGACGCTAGTTTATATGTAAATTGAATACTATTGGAACAATACGGGTTATACTTCTGCAAATGGTGCTTATAACCATAGATTTACATTTGGCTAAAACTGGTACTTATATTTACAAGTATAGATAAATTCTGCGTACAGGGAGTATAAATTAACTATAAATCCTTATAAATAAAAAATTAGAGTTTTTTGTTTTAATCTTTTTGATGTTGATTCAATTCTATCGGTCCTTTTTTGGTTTAATGAAAACCTAAACGTACTTTCCTTATATACAAAAAAAGAACAGGTTCTCCTGCTCTTTTACTTTGTCTTTTACCTTTAATTACTTCCTAATGTTACTTTAGTGGTATGTTCTTTACCATTTCTTAAATAAGTTATTTCTATAGTATCACCGGCTTGGTGTTGATATAGTTCATATCTTAGATAAGCATAATCTTTTACTTTATTACCATCTACTTTAGTAATTATATCGCCTTTTTCGATACCGGCTTTTTCAGCAGCAGAATCTTTTACGGCTTCTATTACTACTGTTCCTGACGTTACATCGCTACTTATTGATATTCCGTATTGTCTTAAAGTAGCAGTATCAGTAAGATTTACCATTCTGATACCTAGAACTGGCCATTTAATGGCTTCGCCTTTTTCTAGGGAGTCAGCATGATTCATAGCATACTCTATTGGAATAGCAAATCCCATACCTTCTATTTCATCATCAACTAATTTCATGGAACAAATACCTATTACTTCACCATTTACATTTAATAATGGGCCTCCTGAGTTACCAGGATTGATAGAAGCATCTATTTGTAATACTCGCATTACCCAGTCACTACTTCTAGTATTAGAAACTGTAACTGATACCATTCTGTCTTTACCAGATAAAACACCTGACGTGACACTACCACGATAGTCAGCACCTAATGGAGAACCAACTGTAAAGACTGAGTCTCCTAGGCTTACTTTTTCACTACTACCGATAGTAGCAACCATAAGAACTTCTTCCTTAGGTACTCGTAGAACGGCTAAATCTAGATATTCATCACTACCTAGGACTGTTGTTTCTACTTCTTTATCATTAGTAAATAAAACTGTAATTTTATTTAGAGTACTAATAACATGTTGATTAGTTAGAATATAACCATATTTATCATCAGTTTTATAGACAAAACCTGTTCCAGTTGATGATAACTGATTATTAGAATAACCTTGAACTACTACAACGGCATCATATATTTTTTCCACAGAAGCAGCAAGGGAACCTTTTTCATATACTTGAGTACCATTTTTAGTTATAACGGTATTTCTACTACCGATTATTTGATCTAGGATTGGGGTCCATTTTAATATTGATAAAGTAACAACTCCTCCAATTACAAAAGAAAAGATAATTAAAGGTACTAATTTAATATTTTCTTTATTCTTCATCATTTATTGGCCTTTCTATTTTAGATAGATCCTCCCAATTTAGTGGGAAGCCCATCTGATTTAATACTTTATCTATTTTAATACTGGTTAGATTATAATTAAGAGTTTGAACTATGTTTTCCAGTTCAAGAGTCATATTTTTAAAATCCTCCTTTAATAACATTTGCTTCATAATAATTATCAAGGCAAATAAGTCATTTTTACCATAGATGTATCCTTCTTCATTTCTTGGAATATTTAGTACCTTGTGGAAAATAGTATCAGATATTTCTTTTTGAGTTCTGTTTTCATATAGAATATCTTCGTGTGCACAAAGATTTCGATAATTAGCGAGGATTGGTAGATAACCAATAAAGTCATCAGTATTAATACCATAGATATTACTTATATCGCGTTGATCTTCTGGTTTTAAGATTGAGACCATTTCACTAATTACTCCAAATGATAATACTTTTACTAATATCCATAAAGGAATATAGCCATAATGAGATACATAATGGGAGGTTGCGGAATGCTGAGAACCATTTATTCTTATTTGACGTTTCATTTTTTTGATAAGATCGTTTACTTGTCTTTGTCGTTCAGGAATCTGGGTAAAATTCTTGACCTTTAAATAATCTTTTTCTTTGTAACCATATTTTTTAGATAACTGATAAGATGTTATAGACTTTAAGTTGTTTTCGATTACTAAAAGATATTTGAATAAGACATTTCTAAAAGACCGATCAAATAAAAACATACTATATAGCTCTTCAAAAGTTGTACCCGGAATAAAGACTTTTTCCGTTTCAGATTTGTAGAATAAATGACGATAACCATTTAAAAAGAAATAGTTTTCGCGTAATAAGACCTCTTTAGCATATTTTTCATCTTTGATGATTAGTCCTTTATGCTTAAAAATTTCTATTTGTTCATCTAATGTTTTAAACTGTTTCTCTAACATAATCTCACCTAGTATAAATTATATCATAACATTCTTTAGAAAGTATGGTAAAAATATGAAAATTTTTCAAAATTATGATATAATATTTTCGAGTTTTATCAGGGAAGTTATACAATATTTTATATGTTTAGGAGGGTTCAGTTATGCCAGCAACAGTTGTTCATGGGTATTTTGCACAGGATGTTTATGATATTTTGCCTAGTACTATAAAGAAAAAAATAGATATTCAGAGATTAAAAATGTTTGGGCAGGGTACAGATTCATTGATGTTTTATAATCTTTTTAGTATTTTGCCAGGACGGAAAATAAGAAAATTTCAAAAGTATTTTCATGAGAATAAGACACAGGAGTTTTTCATTAAGTTGATAAACAATATAAAAGATAATAATTATGAAAATGACAGTGATGTATGTTCATTTTTAGGAGGAGCAATTTGCCATTACGTGTTGGATGCAACTGTACATCCTTATATATATTATAAGACGGGATATTTTGATAAAAATAAAAAAAATACATATAAATATAATAACGTACATACATTTATGGAAACATATTTAGATAACGACATGATAAAAAGAAGAGAAGATATTAATCCATATAGGTTTAAAATAAATAGATTTTGTTTTGATACAAGACATTTTTCTAGGGAACTTAACGATACTCTAAATAAAACATTTGAAGAGACATTTAATATAAAAAATATGGATAGAATATATTATAAGTCGTTAAAACAAATGAAAAAAGATCTTAGAATATTTAGGTATGATCCAGTAGGTGTTAAGAAATTCTTTTATAAGTTGATTGATACATTTACAAGTAGAAAGACATTTAGATTTGAGGCTATTAGTTATTATTATCCGCTAGAAGATAGACATAATTACTTGAATGAAGAACATAAACTATGGAGAAATCCTACTACTTATGATATGACTAGTACTGAGAGTTTTTTAGATTTATATTTAAAAGCACTGAAGATGACAAAAGTAATTATATGTGCTAGTTTTGATTACTTAGATGGAAAAGATATAGAATTAGATAAAGTATTTACTAATATGAGTTATATTACGGGACTTGATTGTGATAAGAAAAAAGAACTTAAATATTTTGAATTTTAAGTTCTTTTTTGTATATTTAGGCATATTAATTACATACTAATTTTAGGTGATATATATGTTTTATAAATATGAAATTAGAAATAATGGTACTGAGGATGTATTATACTTGTATTTGACAATGAATTATGAATTTTCTAAGGAAATTGGGTTTAATTCTTCAGATAAAGAGTTAACGAGAAGGACTAAGAACTTTGTATTAAATAATGGAATTGATTATGATGGGAGTAAAGTTTATTTAGTTATAGATGGAATTGTTGTTAAAAGTTTGAATATTAGTAAGAAAAGTAGTGAAGTTGAAGTATTAAAAGAAGATTTATATTATGCTAATGACTATTATATGGTTAGTATAAAATTAGAGAATACGGCAACAATAGAAGTTACCTTGAAGGAATATTTGATGGGATGTTTAGCTAGTACTTATTATAATGGATTAGAGAGAGAGACTTTAAAAGCACTGGCTATTTTATATAGAACTTATGCATTTAAAGAGATGAGTGAGAAAAGATATATAATGGCTTTTAATGAGTTTGTTAATTATAGACCATTATCCTATTATAAACTTTCTTGGTTTAGTAATTATGATGAGACTGAGAAATTATTAAAAGATGTTGTTGAAGAGACTGATTGTTTATTTTTGACATATAATCAATACTATATCTTACCTTTTATCCATTATTCTAATTATGGAAAGACATTAGAAGAGGCTAAATATCCATACTTGAGTACTGTTTCTAGTAGTTGGGATATGGCTTCACCTAATTATGTTAATATAAAAGATTTTTCTTATATAAATCTTAGTAAAATACTAAAGAGTAATATTAGTGAAGAAAGTGAAATTATAGCGATTGATGTAGATAATAATGGACTTGTTAATAAATTAAAGATAGATGGAAGTATTTATATAGGGAAAGATATAGTTAAATTACTTGGGTTAAAATCTAGAGCAATCAATATAATAGTTAATAAAGACTATATTAGATTTATTTGTCGTGGATATGGAGAGTTTTTAGGACTTAGTATATTTGGGGCTAATGAGATTGCTAGAAATGGCTGTGATTATGCTAATATTTTAAAATATTATTTTCCTAAAGTTACATTAAACAAATATATAAAAGAGCTCTCATAGTGAAAGCTCTTTTTTGATCGATTATTATATCAATAAAATGGACTTTGTTATTGTGCTGTAAAGGTTCTATTTTTTTAAATCAATTAGACCTTGAAGTGCTTTATCAGCAGCGGTTTCTAGTTCTAAAATACTATCTATATATTTAGCATAATCATCAACGGCATCTACAAATTCAGTTAATTGAGGAGCTTCTTTTCCTTGAAGTAGATTTCTAATAATAGCAGCATTTTGTCTTAATTCATTGGCTATTTGATTTACACTGATAGAATCATTAGTCATTTCCTAATTCCTCCATTTCTTGAGTTGATACCTTTTTATTAGGATCAAATAGATTAGCATTATTAATTACAATTTGCTTATAAGTTTCTAGATTATCTAAATAACTTAGATTATCTTGATCTGTCCAGACAGTTTTCATTACTTCTAAATAGCCATATATTTTATTGACAGAATCTACATATTGTTCATATTCAGACATAAGTACCTCCTATACAAGAATTATTCTAGAACCATTTTTTAAGTCTGTATCTTTAACTGTTTTATTAACATCATATACTTGACCAGTATCCTTACTATAAAAATTAGTTTCAGGACTTATAACGTAGTCATTTTCAGTTATTTCGATTAGACCTTCTTCAATTAACCGTTTAATTGTACCAATCTTTTTATTGATTGGAATGAATAAGTCATAAGACTTTTCAATTAGAGGAATATATAAACATATTAATATTTTATTTTTATTCATAATTACCTCCTACTATTCTTCTAATAATTTAACAACTGCGGCTTTACCTTTAGCAATAGTATAACCAAAGTTTGGCTCTAGTTCTGTTCTTAATTGACGAGAATTTGTTGTTACTTTTAGAGTGAATTGGTTACCTAGACCATTACCAGCCCAGATACCTTCAGATAAGTCAACATTTGATTTATACCAAGGTTCGTAATTAAGTGACTTAATATTATCAATAGTTTCTATTAAAATAAATTTAATTGTACCTAACTTAGAGGCTTCAGTTATAGCAGTTGTGAAAGAGGCCTTTTTAACAGAGTCTAGTTTAGATAGTAAAGATGAGATACCAGTCATGATTATTACTACTGGATTTTCATCAGGAGTTGTTTGTTTTGCTGAGATAGTTTCTAAGACTTTGTCAACTCCTATAGTACAATTTCCCATATCATATTCAACATCAGATGGAGGATTATCAGTTAGAATACTTAGAGCATCTAATACTAGGCATTTACTATTTTGAATTTTAGTTATCATTTTAGTTAGACCAAGTATAAATGGTTGGAGAGAGGTAATGTCTTCTCCAGTTATATTGTATATAGTATTCTTTAAAGAAATAGTAGAAATTTCTAGAGTTTCTTTTTCGACACCAACTGGTATTGATAGGATACCACGTAAAGATGAAATAATATCATCAACTTTAACTGTTTCAGGCAAGATTGGAATTCTTTTTGCCTTATAGTCACATATTTGATTTAGTTTATTACAAATAACTTTTACGTAATCAACCATTTTTTCTTCTTTAAATGGATAGGCCGTTTGAAATTCGAAAATACCATCTAAGTTTATTAGACCACGACCATAACCTTTAGAAGGTTCTTTTTTACGTACTCCAGGTAGGACACTAGAATAGTCAGATGGATCATTAAATTGAAGAACTACATTTTGAGAGAAGTTCTGACGTAGACGGTATCTAACTGTATTCGGACCATTAGTACTTAGAACAAAGACAATACCATATTTTAGACATTCTCTTGTTATTTGACCAAGGGCATCTTCATAGTCTGGATACATTTCTAAGAAGCCTTCAACATTATTTATAACAATTACTATTAAAGGTATTTGTTTACCACCATGATTTATATAAAAATCGTAAGAACCGTTATAATCAACAAATACTTTTTTCCTTTCATCCATTATTTGAGCAATCATTTTAAATAAGTTAGCAATTTTTTCAGATTCTGATGATAGTAATACTTCGCCTACATGTGGAGCATTTCTAAACATAGTTAGAGTTTCAGCACCAAAGTCTAGTAAATAGAAGTTTACTTCACTAGAATCATGAGTAGTGATTGCTGAATAGATGATTGTAGATAGCATTAATTCTTTTCCAGAACCAGCGGAACCAAAGACAATAGCATTTCCTTCTGAAGACAATGGTAAAGTTAAAACGTTTTGTCTTTGATTGTCTGGATCATCGTACTCACCAATAATTGGGTTAATATTATTGGCTTTCGTTGGATAAGAATATTTTAATTTTAAATCTTCAACATATATATAATTTGGAATTCTGTCTAACCATAGTTGTGGAATTGAGACAGATTCTTGACGGGCTTCTTCTACAATATATTTTATTATATTAGTAATTTCTTCACCTTTAGAAGTTACTTGAACTTCATTTTGCTTATTATCAAGACTCTTAATAGTATTACCAGTATCATCTATAAAAGTAATACTTTGGTCAACTTTTTTCTTTCTTTTTTCAGCAGGATAATATTGAGCTCCAGCCCAGGCTGCTTGTCCTTGAGCAAATAGTTCGTTATAACCGACTTGTAAGAAGAAACGACCAGCATTTTTTAAAGAAGCAGCATCTGGACATTTAATCATATCCATACTATCTGATTTGTCTTGAACTTTTAAACAAACACGGAATTTAGAGTTGGACCAAATTTGATCATTAACTACACCGGCTGGTTTCTGGGTTGCTAGAATAAGATGGACACCTAGAGAACGACCAATACGAGCAGTAGAAATTAGTTGTTCCATAAATTCTGGCCTTTGATCTTTTAACTCAGCAAACTCATCAGAAATGATAAATAAGTGAGAGATCGGGCGTTCAACTAAGCCTTTGCGATATAGGGCTTGATATTTGTATATATCAATGGTACTTTCATCTAATTTATCACGGGCTTCATTAAACATTCTTTGACGCTTACGAAGTTCACTTTGAATAGAGGCCAAAGAACGGTTCATTTCAACAGTATCAAGGTTTGTAATAGTTCCAGCAAGATGTGGAAGTTTCATACCGGTTTCCTTATTTTGGAAAACACCGGCTAAGCCTCCACCTTTGTAATCGATAAGGACAAAGGATACTTCATATGGATGATAGTTTAGAGCCATTGATAAGATATAAGTAATGATAAATTCAGATTTACCAGAACCAGTCATACCGGCAATTAAACCATGTGGTCCATGTGCCTTTTCATGCAAGTCTAGTTTAAATAATTCACCAGATTTATCAACACCTACGGCAGTTTGAAGAGTCTTGGTTGGATCATTTGACTTCCAGCGGTTTAGAATATTTAACTGTTCTACCATACCAACGTTATACATTTCTAAGAAAGTTAGACTTAGAGGTAATGTTTGATTGGCTTTGGCTATATCTATTGGTATATTTGCTAATTGCTTACAGCACTCATACATATTTAATGATATATCAATATCGGCATCAAATTCTTTTTGTTTGTTGGAAACTAACTCATTTTCAAAGATTCCAGATTTTTTATCACCAATACTGATAAAAGTTTTACATTCATTTGGTAAATTTACTAACCTTGGGCTTATAACGATTAAACTGAAGCCAACATTTATAGTCATTTCTGAGACGTCTTTTAATAATTCAACATCACGGACAGTTTTATAATCATCAGTGATAATTACATAGTATGGTTTATATTTTTTATAATCAGTAGAGTTTAATTCCCTTGTTCCATTTACATCTTTATATTTACGGGCTTGTAGTTCTTGCTCTAGAGCAAGAGAGATTTCTTTAGCCTCGTCTAAGTTAGTCGCATAATAACGAATAGTTTTATCATTACTCCAGCAATGAGGACATACTTTTAAGTATTCCCATTTACTAGAGTTTTTCTCGTTCGTTAATAAGACTATTTTTAAATCTTCATAACTATGATAAGCAATCATTTGTAGAATTAAGCCTTCAATAAATTTTTGTTTTATCTCAGCATTACCAATGATGGCTGTAATATTTTTTTCCACAAAAGATGTGGATATCGGAACATTTTCTAGCATTCTGGATTCGGCACCTAGTTTGTAGACCTCTTGAAGAAGATTATCAGAATCTAGAGAAAAGTGTTGCTGTGGAAAACCAATGGTTCCGGCTAACTCAGTTGTACCGATGCCAAGACGTAAGTCTAGGAAATCAGCTTGATCTATTTCACGTTCCCATAAATTTCTTTTTTTGCCAAAAATAATTTCCTTAGTTTCTTGTAAAGGAAGGTAATTGTCAACAAGTATTTGACGTTGAACCTTCATGGCATTTTGAATTTCAGTTCTTTTAGAATTTACATATTTTGTATACATATCTTGGCGCATTTGTTCTTTTTTACGACTTTGCTTTTTCTGATACATCTTAGTTAGACTTGGCCATAAAATCATTGTTGATAACATGACACCTGTTGTTATTAATGATGGGGCTACGGCTTTAAAGTCTTTAGAACCATCGGCTAAGGCCTGTAAGGCACTTATACCAGTTGTTGCAGACATCATTGACATAGTAAGCATTGGACCTACAGTATAAATTAAAGGTGTCTTGTCTTCCTCTTGTTTACCAGGAGGACTATCGATAGTAACATTAATTGGTTCTATTTTGGTTTTAAATCTTGGAGCACGATAGAAATAATCGTCTTCTTTAAAGAATTCAATATTTTCTTCATCGGGATTATCCATTTCCGTTTGATTTTGAATCCATGGATGATCTGGTTCTAGAAGACGTTGATCATAGTTTACAATATTACTTATTCGATTGATAATAAGAGAGTCTTTTAAAACGATTATTTTTAGACCCATGATAAAAATAATGTCACCATATTCTAATTGTTTAGATGAAATGGCTAAATTATTAGCATAGGTTCCATATTTACTGTTTAAATCTTGTACTACCCAAATACCTTTATTATATATTAGACGTGCTTGTTGCCTAGAAACTAAAGGATAGTTGTAGCAGATTGTTGCTTGAGGATCGTTACCGATTGTTATTTCACAGTCTCCTCTTAGACGAACTCTGTTTATATTAGGTTCGATGGATGGGGAACAATATAATATTACATATTCATTATCCGTATTTATTTTTAAGAAGAAAAGGCTGTATTCACTTAGTATTGCTGATTCTATTTCATTTTCTCCTAGCATTATTTTAGTTTCAAAGTCACTTTTTATTTTCCAGTGGCCATCAAATTCTTCAACGTTAATTAGATTTCTAGTGTTTCCTAGATAGTCATTATCTGTTATCCAGTAATTTCCGGCTACTTTAGTTGGGAGTGTAAAGTTATAAATTTTAGTTTTTTTGATAAGTCTTACTATCACTAGAAATCACCCTTTATTATTCTATTCTATGATAATTATAGCCTGTTTTCTAGGGTTTTACAATAGTGAATTAGAGTTATTTACTTGGCAAATGGGAGAATTATGGTACGTAGAACTTTTATAAAAATAAATTGATGCTATTGTCTTCTACCTTATTTATTGCTTTTAAATAATTTTTTATGCCTTCAGTTATAGATTTGGATAGTTCTTCTTGATAAGTTGGTGTTTGCAGTAAGGTACGTTCTGTTTTATTAGATAAAAAGCCTGTTTCTATCAGGACACCTGGTACTGTTGTATTTTTATACATATAAAGATTTGTTTTTTTTATGTCTCTTTTACTTTTTTGATTTGTTTTAAATTGTTCCATTATTGATTCGGCTAAAATTTTATTGTTTGGGTTAATGGAATTATATAGGACTTCTGCCCCTCTATGTTTTGGGTTTTCATACCAGTTAATGTGAATCGAAATATATAAATCACTTTTATTTTCCTTAATTTTTAGAAGCCTGCGATAAAGGTCTCCCCTTTTCTTTTTAGAATCGTATATAGAAGATAAGTCTATGTCAGAATCTCTAATCATATAGACGACGGCTCCATTTTTAGTTAGTTCAGTTTCTAGTTTTTTGGAAATCTCTAGATTTAGGTCTTTTTCTTTTATGGAGCCATACATAGTTCCTGGGTCTCTTCCACCGTGACCAGGATCTATTGTTATAACTATGCCTAGGAGTGGTAATTGTTGAGCGGCTATTAAGTCTATTGATGATAGTAAAATTATAATAGTTATTATAATGATTGATTTAAGTTTATGTTTTAACATAAGTATCACCTAAATAAGTATATGATTATAATAATAAAGATAGGAAAGACAATTTGTA
>OJAW01001358.1_pt1 | contig 14368 bp, 11 predicted proteins | sample 1589151 | NCBI WGS metagenome assembly OJAW01 (sample SAMN03283290) | human gut metagenome | biome: human-associated habitat; material: feces | host: Homo sapiens | place: Peru | collected 2012 | reverse complement strand
AGTTTATGGTGTATTGATGGCATGTGTACCATTTGTTACATTATCAATTATGAAAATTTACTGTCACAAGAAATATGAAGAATGTGTCCTACAACCACGAAAATATTGGGATTTAAAACTTGTAAAGAATATTGCCTCATTTTCAGGTTGGAATTTCTTGACAGCAATATCCAGCTTGTTTACAGCTCAGGGTATGGGATTGGTGTTGAATCATTTTTATGGAACAAAACTAAATGCTGCTCAAGGTGTAGCCAACCAGCTAAATGGTCAACTCTCATCTTTTTCAATAACAATGCTTAAGGCTCTTAATCCTGTAATCGTAAAAAATGCAGGAGCTAAAGACGTGGAATCAATGAACAATATAACACTTGCAGGATGTAAGTTTTCTGCAATGCTGATAATGTTCTTTGCTATTCCTTTTATGATAGAGATGAATTATATCATGAGTATTTGGCTTAAGGCTGTGCCGCAATGGGCTACCACTTTTTGTGTATTACAATTAGTGCAGACAATTATATGTCAGATGGCTAATCCTGCAGCAACAGCAGTATATGCGCAGGGTGACATAAAGTGGTATGCAATATTTAAAAGTATTATGAATATCATGCCACTTATTTTGACATATATAAGTTTCTATCTTGGAGCTTCTCCCATATGGTTATATATTCCAATGATAGCATTTTGGGCGATAGGAGGTGATGTTATTATAATTACATACGCAAAGAAAAAATGTGGATTATTTACATCTGACTATTTTAAATCCGTAATTTCGCCAATAATATTGGTTGGAACATCAATGTTAATAATTGGTTTTATACCAAAGACATTTATCAATGAGAGTTTCGTGCGCTTAATAATTACTGTGGCATTAACTTCTGTTGTCCTAATTATTACATGTTATATGTGGGGTTTGAATAAATCTGAAAAACAAATAGTAAAATCAACATTTCACAAATTGAAAAATAAAAATTATGTATAACAAACAGTCTATTAAAAATATAATCGGTAGGGGGGGAGAATTCAGGCTATTGATATAGCAAGAGGAATAGCGATGTTGCTTGTTATCATTCAACACTGTGGAGCCTTTAGTCAATTTATACTTTCTTTTCACATGCCATTGTTCTTTATGATTTCTGGTCTTGTAGTTAACGACTCTGCTCCAAAGACAACTTTTTCGCAAGAATTTAAAAACAATACAATCCGTTTACTATTGCCTCAGTTGATGTTGGGAATATTTGAAATCATATTTATTGAGATGTTTGGATTTTATGAAACTCATTCTTTCCGTACGTTATCATTTTATGAGATTTTTAATGCCATTTTCCGCTGGTGGTTTTTGTTGGTAATGTTTCAAATTCGTTTGTTGATATGGTTGTTTAGAAAGTATATGATACATAGCAAATGGAAACAAAGTGCATTTATTTTGTCTTTAGTGGTTTTAGCAGCTTGTGTACAAATCAGAGAAGACCATTTTTATGGAATGATTGGATATCCTTTCTTAGTACCAATTAGTACTCTATTTGTATTAATTGGTTATTACGCAAAGAAAAAATTACTTAAAGCCACGAATGTCATGTCTGACTTATTTATTGTTCTTGCATTGCTTTTTACAATAATATTGGCAGAAACAAATAGTATGGTATTCATGTATAAGGCAGACTTTGGATGTATTTTTTTGTTTATGATAACAGCTATTCTTGGAAGTTTTTGTATTGTTAGATTTTCTAACTCATTCAATAGCCATTTTCTTGCATGGGTAGGAGAAATGTCGTTGCCAATATATGTATTGCAGTTTCATATCAATCAATATAGTAGGGCTATAGAGGCTTTATTGCTCAATGCCATCGGATGTGAAAATGTAAATATAAAGATAGCTCTTACTGTTCTCCTATCATTGTCTTTATGTTGTTTAATAACATACTGTATATCAAAAAATAAAATAACTTCAGTCCTTTTTGGATTAAAATAAAAAAAACATGAAAGTACTTTGGATTACAAATATACTTTTCCCGGAAGCAGAACAACTTCTTACTGGTTCGGGTGAATTAAAAGCATCTGGTGGTTGGATGCTTGGGGCAGCAAATGCTTTACTACGTAATAAGAAGGTAAAACTAACTGTTGCTTCAGTATCAACAAAAGTTCATAAACTTACTAAATTGGAAGGACATGATATATTATATTACATCCTTCCGATGGGAAGAGGCAATATGTATTTTAATATGGATTATTGCAAATATTGGCAACAAGTGAATAACGACGTGAATCCTGATGTTGTTCATATTCATGGAACTGAGTATTCACATGGATATGCCTATATGATGGCTTGTGGTTGTGATAAAGTTGTTATTTCTATTCAAGGTCTTACTTCTGCCTACTACTACTACTACTACGGAATGACAAAAATGGACATATATAGAAATATGACCTTTAGAGATATAATTAGAGGAAGTATATTGAATGGACAGAAACAATTCAAAAAACGAGCTGCCTATGAAATCGAAATGATAAAGAATGCTAAACACATAATTGGTCGTACCTCGTGGGATAAAGCAAGAGTTTGGGCTATAAATCCCAATGCAGAGTATCATTTTTGCAATGAAATTTTACGTTCTGATTTTTATGATGGCAGTAGATGGACCTATAATCAATGTGACAAGCATACGATTTTTATAAGTCAAGCAGGATATCCAATAAAAGGATTGCATCAAGTACTTAAAGCAATGCCATTTATACTACGACAATTTCCTGATACAAAAATTAGAGTGGCAGGAGGAGACATTACTAAATCTGTAACATTATTAGATAAACTACGTCTTTCAGGATATGGAAAGTATATTAAAAATTTGATAAATAAATACCATCTTGAAGGCAAAGTTATATTTACTGGTAATTTAAATGGCGAGCAAATGAAGCGAGAATATCTTCGTGCAAATGTGTTTGTTTGTCCGTCAACGATAGAGAATAGTCCAAATTCATTGGGAGAAGCCCAAATTCTTGGAACTCCATGCGTAGCAAGCTATGTAGGAGGAATTATGGATATGATGAAAGGTAACGAGACGAACCTTTATCGCTTTGAAGAAGTAGAAATGTTAGCGGAAAAGGTATGCCAAATCTTTACCGATAAAGAAAAACAGATAGATATGCATTCTGTAGCATATGAACGACACAATCCAGAAATTAATAGCAAACAATTATTCACAATTTACAAAACAATAGCTGAAGTACAATGTATATAATTATTTTTTGTTCATTACTCGCGTTCTTTCTTACATATTTAGAAACTAAGGGTAAAATAAATAATGGAATGGCTTGGGGCTTTGTTCTAATCACTTTTTTAGGTGCTATTCATTATGATTATGGTAACGACTATATGAATTATTATGATTTTTACCAAGATATAACATCTCATAAATTTGATTTAAAACAAGTTCTTGATGGATATTATTATAAACAAATTGGATGGTCTTTATTGTGTTGGTTGTTCAAACCTATTGGTGGTTTTTTTACAATGGTTGCACTTTTAAATATAGTGCAGAATATTATTGTTTATCGTTTTATTAGAAAAAATGTCAAAAATAATTGGATTCCATTGTCTGTTGGTATTTATTTGTTTTCTACAAGTTTTTATGTTTTATCATTTTCAATGATGAGACAAATGCTTGTAATGGTAATTTTTTTGGGCTTATGGGATTTGATTAAATATAAAAAGTGGCAAATTCCTTTTCTTGTATTATTATTATGCTCTACTATTCATACTTCTTCAATTATACTTTTACCATTTGCTTTTTGGGGGTTCTTATCAACAAAAAATGTTAGATTGTTAGGTATATTCTGTATTATATTGTTGGTAATATTGTGGCTATTTCGCGATGTTTTAAATAATATGTTTGAGTATGCAGTCGGCTTGAATGAAGATTTTGAATATTATGCAAATTCCTATGGTGATGATGATAATAATAAGAGTTTAAGATTGGGGGTGGGTTTTTTTCTTAATTTAATTCCTTTTTGTTTGTCTGTTTTGTATATGTTCTCAAATAGTGAAAACATATCAGAACAATCTAAAAAACTGGTTGCTTTATATGCATTATCTTTCTTAATATCTCCTTTTGCTCAAGTTTTACAGTTAGTATCACGTGTAGGAATGTATTTTAGCATATATAGTATAGCATCTATTCCATTAATATATGGAAATATCAAAAAAAGTAATTTTAGAATAATATTGGTGTCTTTGTTTGTTATAATTTTGATGTATAGTTATTTTGGTTTTTGGGTCAGTCCTATATTTAAGAAGTCTTATTCAGAGTTTCACACGATATTCAATTTGCTATAGTTTTCGTTATGAGCATTCTATATCTTTCAGCTCTATCATCCCCTAATTTGGTTGATGAGCTTTACAATTATAATAAGAAAGACCCTGGTTTTGCAGTCCAGAAGTTCAATAGGTTGCTTGCAAGTGGGTTAGTAAAAAATGAAGAAGAAGTTACTGTATTGTCAGCTCCTCCAGTGGGACGACATAATTCTTCTAAGTTGTTTTGGCATAAAGGTCAAGAACAGGATGGTGATATAACATATCATTACTTGAATTTTATAAACCTTCCAGGACTTAGGCAGCTGTGTTTGACATTAGGCACATTTTGTCGCACGTTGTTTTGGGCGATGTCAAAGCCTAAAAAAGAGAGGGCTGTCGTATGTGATGTACTGAATGCCAGTATGGGAGCTGCCGCTATTCTTGCATGCAAGATAACAGGTGCGCAGACCATAGGTGTGATGACAGATATGCCAGGACTTATGGTGCGGTTTGAGACAAACCAAAGAATGCCTCTTACTACTCGTATGGCAACAAGTCTCATAAAGTGGTGTTTCCGAAATTATGATAAGTTTGTTTTCTTGACAGAAGCAATGAATGTTGTAAATGAATACAGTAGGCCATATATCGTGATGGAGGGTATGAGTGATGAGACAATGGTAGAGCATAATAAACCCTTCGAACACAAAGAAGTGCGTACTATTATGTATGCAGGAGGCTTACATGAACGATATGGTTTAAAGAAGCTGACAGAGGCATTCATGATGTTACCTCAAAAGAACATTCGTCTGAAACTCTTTGGAACAGGTCCGTTTGTTGATGAGTTGGAAAAGAAATACTGTAAAGAAGATAAACGAGTGATGTATATGGGAGTAGCTCCTAATAAAGAAGTCGTTGAAGCAGAACTTGAAGCTTCGCTTTTGGTTAATCCTCGTCCTACGCATGAAGAGTTTACGAAATACTCTTTCCCTTCAAAGAACATTGAGTACATGGCATCGGGTACACCTCTGCTAACAACAAAACTTCCAGGAATGCCCAAGGAATATTATCCTTATGTGTTCTTGATTGAAGATGAAACTACCGAAGGGTATTCCAAGGCACTAGCTGAGGCATTGAATAAAACAGATGAAGAACTTTTTGAATATGGTGCAAAGGCAAAGGGTTTCGTATTAGACAAGAAAAATAGTTGTGAACAGGCTCGTCGTGTCATAAAACTGATAAAACAATGAAGATATTGGTTATAGGTCCAGGCAAAATGAAGTATATGCCTTATGCTCATTTCTATTTGGATAATATGGATTGGAGCGAACATGAGATACACGTAGCCTATTGGAATCGTGACGAGAGGGATGAAGACCTTTCGCAATTTAAGGGTCTGTATTTGCATGAATTCCGTAAGTTTATGGTAAATGATGCTCCATTAAAAAACAAACTCAGATTATTTTATTCATTTCGCAAGTTTTGTATAAAGCTTTTAAAGCAGCAAGAGTTTGATTTTATTATAGTTCTTCATTCTATTCCCGCTGTTGTACTTTACGATTGGTTAACTAAGCGTTTTAAGGGAAGGTATATTTTTGATTATCGAGACTCCACATATGAGCCTCGTGTAAAATTCTTCAAGAATGCTGTAGGCAACCTTATTCGTTGCTCTCATGTCACCTTTACGAGCAGTGATGGTTTTCGTGAATATTTTCCACTCGATTGTCAAAATAAAGTTATTACTTCACACAATTTATTGGAAGATTCTCTTTTGCATCGTGATTACACGAAAAAAGCCTCTGAAAAAATACGTATAGGTTTTTGGGGGTTTATACGACATGCAGAAATGAACAAATATTTGCAAGACAGAATAGGCAATGATCAAAGGTTTGAGCTACATTATTATGGACGCGAACAGATTGACGCACAAATACTGAAAGAGTATGCTCATAGTAAAGGCTACAATAATATTTTTTTTCATGGTGAATATATGCCTAAAGATAGATATGAGTTTGTGAGAAATACAGACTTAATTCACAATGTTTATTTTGATGCGAATATGTTACGTGCCATGGGTAACAAATACTACGATGGTATAATCTTCCGTATACCACAAATATGGTTTCCTGGTTCACAAATGTCAAAGATGACATTGAATGCAGAAGTTGGAATCTCACTTGACCCGAGAGAAAAGAATTTCTGTGACAAACTATATGATTACAGTTCGAAACTTGACCGAGATGCTTTTAATAAGCATTGTGACAAGGAATTAGAGCGCGTAATGGAAGAATATAATTATGGAAAAGAGGTAATATGCAAACTATTTAAGGGAAACAATAATGATTTTTGATAAAACGAAAAATATCTTTTGGATTAATGCCGTAAAAGCATTGTGTATTATTGCAGTTTATTTTGTGCATTGCGAGATCTATTATGGTATTGGAATTCCAAAAGTGAATGATATTATTCATCCTCTTTATGTCAATGGTTTTTTCTTTGTGAGTGGATTTTTGATGATGCGCAAACAATTGTCGTCCCCCTTGAGTAATCAAAGTGTTAATGAATATATAAATGGGGGGGGTGAAAAATTGTTAACTAACATCATATACAAATTAGCAATACCAACAATGCTGTTCTCGCTCATGGAATATATGCCAAAGAAGTTGTTGAGAGGAGAGCAAATAACACTACATTCATTCTTTTCAAATACCATCGGAGGTGGTACTTATTGGTTTACGAGTGCATTAGTGGTTGCAGAGTTGATTGTTTTGCTGATGCTTATAACAAGGTGGAAGTCCTTATTGACATATTTCATAATGGGACTTGTTACGGCCGCTTTGGGTTGGTATCTCATTCAGATAGACTTCCATCTGTTTGGTTTCGGCCGTGACCCGTGGGCTTATCGCAGGGGCTTGTTAGCTGTTGCATTTATGATGGCGGGAGGCGTATATTGGAGGTATGAGGAGCAATTGGCCAAAAGGATGAATCTGTCAATACTTTCTATTCTACTCTGTATATATATCATTATTTTCGGTTTATATCCAAAAGAGTTTCCGGTACTTATATCTACGATGGACATAACGTTTGCGGGATATTTAGCCTCTTTACTTGGATGCATAGTGCTTGTCGAAATATGTAAAAAGATGAAAGAGATAAAGGTTCTAACATTTATTGGTCAGTACTCACTTTGTTTCTATTTTCTGTCAGGGGCTCTTCCGATGATTGTCACAATGATTGCAAAGCGTTTTTTGCCGGTTGGAAGTTTTGGCGTACTACTAATGATTTTTTTATCGTGTTTGGCGTTAGCAGCATTTGTAACCTATGTATTAAACAAGTATTTACCATTTTTGTTTGATTTGAGAAAAATGAATTTAGAAATTTCAAAAGACAGATTATGAGAATTTTATTTGTATTAGATAGTGGCTTTGATACTTATGGCCCATCGCTTCATTTGTATAAAGCTTTGTTGGAGGATCTCTTAAAGGCAGGTCATACAATTCATTTAATTGAGAGTGTGTCAACAAGAAAAGATCCAGTAATACCAGAAACGTTAGAAAATCACCCAAACTTTTCATACGAGTTAATACCAATAGCTATAGTAAAGAAAAGTCATTTTGCTCTTCGATATTTAGCTGGTGTGCAGTATTGTTTCCGTACTATACCTTCTTTAAAGAAGTGCAAGGGAAAGTTTGATGTGGTTCATGTGCAGTCGTGTCCTTGGGCTCAGTTTGCAGTTACTTTTGCTAAGAAGTATGTAGGAGCACCAACGGTTTTCAATGTTCAAGACATGTTCCCAGGAAGCTCTATAGCAGCAGGTGTTATGCCTCGAAAATGGATGCAAAAGATATTTTATGCTATTCAGAAAATAGGATACAAGAAGGCTGATATGATATCTGTCATTTCTGAAGATATGAAAGCACGTGTAGTGGCGCAAGGGGTTCCCCCCGAAAAGGTTCATGTTATTGTAAACTGGTATGACGATAGTTTTGTCAAGGAGATTCCTTGGGAAGAAAATAAATTTGTCAAGAAATACAACATGAGTAAGGATAAGTTCTATGTGCAGTATGCAGGAACAATGGGGTTTGTATTCGACTACAAAATGGTGCTCACTGTTGCTGAAAATCTAAAGAAATACAAGGATATAGTGTTTCAGATGATTGGCTTTGGTAGTCAATATGACCAATTTATAGCAGAAGCAAAAGGAAGAGGACTTGACAATATAGTGTTCTATCCCTTGGAGCCTCAACCTATGGTGCCTCATGTATATAGTGCATGCTCTATTTGTTTTATTCCTTTAAAGCGTGATATTATTGGCAATTCTGTTCCAAGTAAGGCAGGATTGCTTATGTCTTGCAGAAGAGTTATTGTAAATTCAGTGGATGAATGGTCTGATTATTATGAGATGTTTGAGCGTGAAGATATGGGATTGTCTGCCTCTAACCTTGATTCGGATGCGGTGACAGCAGCTATCCTTAAGTTGTATAACGATAGAGGACTCATTGAACACTTTGCCAATAATGCTCAGCCTTATGGTAAGAGTTATTATTCTAGGACTGTTAATACAGCAAAGTATGAACAACTATATAAGAAACTATCTTTATTAAAAAAGAAATAAGATGACTTCCATCCTACAGAAAATAGATTACGTACTGAAACATAATAATTTTGCGTACAACTTTTATCGTTCTTTTTTTAGTTCATTTTTTAAGTTTATCGGATTGTTTGTCAGGACAGATAAGAAACTGATCTTATTCACAGGACATGGAAAGAGATACAATGACAGTCCACGTGCCATCTATCTTTATCTGGTAGAAAAGGGATTGGACAAGGAATACCATTGTGTTTGGTCTGTTGATGACCCCAATAAATATGATATTCCAGGAACAAGAGAAGTTATCGTGACTGACACCTGGAAATATTTTATAACAGCACTAAAGGCTAAATATTGGTGCTGTTGCGTAAATATGGAAAGAGGCCTTCACTTTAAGAAAAAGACAACAAAATTTCTTCATACATGGCATGGAGCTTCTATTAATCTTTGTGGAAATGCAGTAGGTCTCAGAAAGGATTTTGATTTCGGTAATGTAGACTTTATGTGTATTTCTGGAGAGTATGAACGCGAATTTGTGAAGAGAGATTTCAGGGTGAGGGATGAAAGTATAATCGTTACTGGCCTTCCGCGTAATGACAGGCTTTATCATGCTTCAAAAGAGGAAATCGCTTCTTTAAGAAGAAAGTTTAATATTCCAGAGGACAAGAAGGCTATACTTTATGCACCTACATGGCGTGACAGTAATGATGGAGGAAAACATTATTCAATAGTTCCACCGATTGACTGGAAGAAATGGGAAAGAGAGTTGGGTGACAAGTATGTTCTTTTGTTGCGAACTCACCCTTATACCACAGAAGCCATGAAGGTTGACTTTAATGATTTCCTTCGTGATTGTACGAGTTATCCTGATGTAAATGATTTAATGCTTGCTGCTGATATTTTGATTTCAGATTATTCAAGCACTATCTTGGATTACTGCATTCTTGATAGACCTATAGTTTGTTTTGGCTATGATTATGATGAATACGCTCGTGTGCGTGGTTTTTATTATGACCTTAGAACGACTTTACCTTCTGGTGTAAAAGAAACAGAAGACGAAGTTCTTGATTATATTAAAACTCTAAATTACGAAAAGGAGTGTGATAAAACAAAGCATTTTCACCTATCACACATGGAAGTAGGAGGAGATGCTACAAAACAATGTGTTGAGAAATTATTAGATATTAAGATTAAATAAAGAATAAAAGAATTATGAATAGTAATATTAATGATGAAGAGAAAATATTAAAGCAATACTATAACCGTTATGGCGGTTTTTGGGTGTATCCTGATATGTTGGATTATTGCTATTTGGTGAATCCTTATTTTAACCGTTCAAAAATCATAGACGAGATGGAAGCTAATTTCCGTACTCTTGTTTCTGAATATCCAGCTGGAATGAATGTTAATTCTATGCTTGCGAGTGAATGTTGGAATGTTAAGCAGGAGTACATCATTCCGGGTAATGGTGCAGCTGAGCTTATAAAGGTCTTAATGGAGAATCTCGAAGGCACAGTCGGTGTCGTTCGTCCGACTTTTGAAGAGTATCCAAACCGTATGCTAGATGAGCGAGTGGTTACGTTTGTTCCGCAGAATGAAGAATTTCGTTATGATGCGGATGACCTTATCGCTTTTTTTGGCACTCATCGCGTAGATACCTTGCTGCTGATTAATCCAGATAATCCATCAGGCAATTTTATCCCTATGGATGGTATCCTCAAATTAGCGGAATGGACAAAGGCTGAAGGTATGAAATTCATTGTTGATGAAAGTTTCGTTGATTTCAGTGTGGGCTATGAAAACAACACCTGTCTGCATAATGAGCTGCTTGAGGCATATCCACAAATGTGTGTTATGAAGTCTATCTCAAAAAGCTATGGCGTGCCAGGCCTTCGTTTGGGCATTCTTTGTAGTGCAAATACTGAGTTGATTGCAAAAATGAAGAAGCAGGTTAGCATTTGGAACATAAACTCTTTCGCTGAGTTCTTTATGCAAATCTATCCGAAATATAAGGATGATTACAGAAGTGCATGTGATCAGTTTATTCAAGCACGTGAGGATTTTGAGAAGGAACTAAAGGAAATACCATTTATTAAGGTAATGCCTTCTCAGGCGAATTATTTCTTCTTGGAAGTGTTGGCTCCTTATAAGCCAAAAGAATTGTGTGCAATACTATTGAGAGACTATAATATTCTTGCAAGTGCTTGTTTGGCTAAGAAGGGGATTGAAAAGAACAGATATATGCGTATTGCTGTTCGCAATCATGGTGATAATGAAAAGTTTGTAAAAGCAATGAAATCACTTGTTAAATAAAAACGTATGGCAAAAATCAAGACATCGAAAGGAATCTTCGAATATGACAATCAGATTCTTTACTTTGGAAACAAAGTGATGGATACTGATAAGATGCTGGAGAATCTTCATATTCTTTCAGTTTATTTGGATAAGATAGACATCAATTGGGGACCTGCATTTGGAACACTTATCGGAATTATTAGAAATGAAGAATTTCAACCGTGGAAGCCAGTTTTTGATATATACATTCTAAAAGAGGATGAAGAACGCTTCAAGGATATTCTTTGGCTTTTAAAGGATGTCGGATTCCATCTTGTGAGATATGAGCGAAGAGGTCGATATTACTTGGAACGGGATGGCGAGTTCTTTAAGGTCTTTGTGTTGCAAAAGATTAGTACGGAAGTTCGTCATACGGGTAGCACTGATTTTATCCATGAAAAGTATTTGCAGAATACGGTCAAATGGAATTTTAAAGGGATTGAACTGAATGTTCCACAAGAGGTCGATGAGTACTTGAGTTTCCAGTATGGTGACTGGACTGTGCCTAAACAGACAGTTTGGTATCAGAAGAATTGTTTGGCAAGACTATATGATAAGTTCAAGTATTGGTTGATGGATCATATTTCTGACGATATATATTTTTACTATACATATATTCGCAGACAGAGGGATTTCAAGAATTTCAAGGACCAGTGTACCATGGCGGGCATACCATTGCCTGAGAACGTGCAGCTTGCCAATATGCAACCGCGAAAATACAAGAAGGTCCTTACAGTTGGTGTTTACGATCTTCTACACAAGGGGCATGTAGAACTTTACAGAAGAGCTAAGGGCTTGGGTGATTATTTGATAGTTGCTGCTCAGGATGGTGATTTTATCTTGAAGTATAAGCCGAATGCAAAAGTTTTGAATTCTACAGAGGATCGTAAGTATATTATTAAATCCATTAGATATGTGGACGAAGTGATAACGTATACAGACGTTGATAAGATTGTGCAGGAGGTCAATTTTGATGTTTTTGTAACTGGTCCAGACCAGTGTCATGCAGGTTTCCAACGTGCTATCCAATGGTGTGAAGAGCATGGTAAGGAGCATGTTGTGCTTGCAAGAACAGACGGGGTTAGCTCCAGTGAACTGAAAGCTAAAATTGCTAATAAAATTGGCAAATAGAAAACTATTGTAATTCAAAGTAAATAATTATAATGGAGAAAATACTTTTTACTGGTGGTACAGGGTTCTTAGGCAAAAATGCTATGCCTGTGCTGAAGGAATACTATGAGGTGACTACTTGTGGTATCACACCAGATGATATGATAAAGGCTAACTTTGTAACGGATGTTCCTGAGTTGCCCACAAAATATGATGTGGTATTACATGCCTGTGGAAAAGCTCATGTGGTGCCAAAAACAGAAGCTGAGAAACAAGCATTCTTTGATGTTAACTATCAAGGAACAGTGAACCTTTGTAAGGCTCTAGAGAATGCTGGAATCCCTAAGTCTTTAGTTTTTATCAGCACGGTAGCAGTATACGGCTGTGAGTTTGGAGAGTTAATAACAGAAGATCATCCTCTTAAAGGCGACACTCCTTATGCCAAGAGCAAAATCATGGCTGAAGAGTATCTAACCAAGTGGTGTAAAGAGCATGGCGTGGTATTAGGTATTCTTAGACCCTCGTTACTTGCTGGTCGCAAAGCTCCTGGAAATCTTGGTGCCATGGTGGATGGTGTGCGCAAGGGATACTATATGAATATTGCTGGTGGTAAGGTTATAAAATCTATTTTGATGGCAGAAGACATTGCTCGTGTTTTGCCTTCGCTTGTAGAGAAAGGTGGTACATATAATCTTTGTGATACTAGTCAACCTACATTGGGAGAACTCTCTTTATCTGTAGCCAAGCAGTTGGGTAAAGGTAAACCTATCAATATCCCTTATTGGATGGCTTGGTGTATGGCAAAAGTTGGTGATTGTCTTGGAAATAAGACGCCTATCAATAGTTATAAATTGAAGAAGATGACCAGAAGTCTTACTTTTAGTAATGAAAAGGCACGTAAAGAACTTGATTGGGAGCCATTAGATGTATTGTCTAACTATATTGTGTGATGATTTAAGGTAAAAAAACAAAAAAACATAAAGAAAGGATTGTACAGATGATAAATATTGGTAACTTTATATCGAAGTATATCACCTCTCGACAAGAATCGATGTTTTTAGGTGATATAGAAAAGAATAGAGAGCAACTTAGGACAGAGATAGAAGGTAAAAGCGTTTTGGTGATAGGAGGGGCAGGAACGATAGGTTCTTCATATATAAGAGCTGTCTTGCCGTTTCGCCCGAGTAAATTGGTAGTGGTCGATATAAGCGAGAACGGTTTGACAGAGTTAACAAGGGATTTGCGTTCCACTTATAAAATGTATGTTCCTTCGGATTACAGAACATATCCTTTGAATTTTGCCGACCCTATATTTGAGAAGATATTCCGCAATGAAGGAGGGTTTGATATTGTTGCGAATTTTTCTGCTCATAAACATGTGAGAAGTGAGAAAGATCAATATTCAGTAGAAGCCTTGATTGAGAACAATGTTTTGAAGGCAAAAAAACTATTGGATTTATTGGTTGAATTTCCACCCAAGCATTTCTTTTGTGTTTCTACCGACAAAGCCGCTAATCCGGTTAATATAATGGGTTGCTCCAAGAAGGTTATGGAGGAAATGATAATGTCATATTCAAAGCAATTCAAGATTACGACAGCCAGATTTGCAAATGTAGCATTTTCCAATGGCTCTCTTTTAGCAGGCTTTATTGAGAGAATGATGAAACGTCAACCATTATCATCGCCTAATGACGTTAAGAGGTATTTTGTTTCTCCCGAAGAGAGCGGACAGATATGTATGTTGGCATGTATGTTGGGACAAAGCGGTGAGATATTTTTCCCTAAGCTTGGAGAGGAACAAATGATGACCTTTTCAGCAATTTGTGATGAATTTCTTCACAGCCTCGGTTATAAAATCAAATACTGTGAAAGCGAGGAAGAAGCGAGAAAATTTGCTGCTGAAATGCCGGAAGATACTGACACTTATCCCGTATTTTATTTCTCTTCCGACACAACAGGAGAGAAAGGTTATGAAGAATTTTATGTGCAGGGAGAGCAGTTGAATATGCAACGTTTCTCTTCACTTGGAGTTATAGAAAATTATCCTT
>OJAW01001356.1_pt1 | contig 14389 bp, 11 predicted proteins | sample 1589151 | NCBI WGS metagenome assembly OJAW01 (sample SAMN03283290) | human gut metagenome | biome: human-associated habitat; material: feces | host: Homo sapiens | place: Peru | collected 2012 | reverse complement strand
AATTTTCTGAATCGCCGAAAGAAAAAATTAGAACGGCGTTTGGATTTAGGGGGTATGCGGGAGCCTTTCTGACTGATGGTGATAGAATGAAGTGGGAAAATCATAGACGACTTTGTTTTTTTGTTTCCTGCTTGCTTGGTGGTTCGGGGATTTTGCCTAAATTTGCTTTCAAAAACATAGGGTTTGAAAAGGGTAGTTTGTTTCATAGTTTTGATTTTTTGTTCCATTGCTGCTTTCTCGCAAAAGGGGGCAGAGTTGTTCGGCATTGTAACAGATAGTGCGGGAAATGCCTTGCAGGGAGCCAATGTGGGTGTTGTGAATTTATCCAAGCCTGTGGGCAGTACGACTGATGAGAAGGGAGGGTATTCTTTCGAGCTTCCTGACAACAAAAAACTGAAAATAGTTGTCTCTTTTGTAGGATATAAGAAAGAGGAAAGAATTTTGGTTTTGAGAAAAGGGGAGAAACACAGATTGGATTTTGTTCTCGTTGAAGAGTCTTCGCTTTTGCAGGCAGCGGAAATAAGGGGCGATAATTCGAGAGAGGAGGGACTGACCCGCATAAGTTCGGAATGGGCAAAGAATGTTGCCGGTCCTACGGGAGGAGTGGAGAGTTTGTTGAAAAGTCTCGACGGTGTGTCTTCCAATAACGAGCTTAGTTCGCAGTATAATGTGAGAGGAGGAAATTTTGATGAGAATTTGGTGTATGTAAATGATATAGAGGTGTTCCGTCCTTTCCTTGTGCGTTCCGCTCAGCAAGAGGGATTGAGTTTTATCAATTCCGACATGGTATCAGACATTGTTTTTTCTTCCGGAGGTTTCGATGCAAAGTATGGAGATAAGATGTCATCTGTTTTGGATATAAAATATCGTAAGCCGCAGGCTTTTTCGGCTTCGGCTTCTTTTGGTCTCTTGGGAGCAAGTCTGCATGTGGAGCAGGCTTTGGGCAGTCGATTTACCTATCAGTTGGGATTTAGAAACAAAAACACCAAACACCTTATTTCCGCAATGGATACGGAGGGAGATTACTTCCCTTCTTTCAATGATTTGCAGCTTTATGCAACATACGATTTGAATGAGAAGACGGAACTTGCCTTTCTCGGTAATGTGGCTTATAATAAGTATGAATTTATTCCCCAAAACAGAGAAACGTCTTTTGGAAATCTATATGAGCTTTTGAAGTTAAAGGTTTATTTTGACGGGCAGGAAGCCGATAAATTCTCGTCTTTGTTTGGTGCATTTATGCTTACGCACAACATTAAAAAGGATTTGCAGTTGAAATTCATCGCTTCCGGATTTGCAACAGACGAAAGAGTGAACTATGACATACAGGGACAATATTGGTTGTCTGAAACAGGCTTGGGATACGGAGATGATGAGGGTTTGGAGCGTGGAATAGGGACGTATAAGGAGCATGCGAGAAATCATCTTGTCGCAAATATTTATAATATCGAGCATAAGGGAATAAAGTATGGCGAAAGTGGCAAATTGAGATGGGGTTTGAAATACCAAAGAGAAATCATAAACGACAGAGTGAATGAATGGAAAATGGTGGATTCGGCAGGTTATACCATACCATACACTCCCGATGTTCCGGGTGTGTATGAGGGTGTAACGCCTCCTGCTTTGCAAAACGTTTTCAAGTCGGACAATGATATGTCTTCCAATCGTCTGACGGCTTATTTGCAGAGAGATTGGAGCAGAAACACTAAAATAGGAAAGTGGTTTCTGAATGCTGGAGCGAGAGCTTCGTATTGGGATTTCAATAATGAGGTTTTCTTTTCGCCGAGAGCAAGCATAGGTTTTTCGCCTGCCTCAAAAAGAGATTTGTTGTTTCGTTTTGCAACAGGCTTATATGCTCAAAGTCCGTTTTATAAGGAGTTGAGAGATGAGACAGGCAGAATAAACAAGGATATTCTTTCGCAAAAATCATGGCATTTCGTTCTTTCATCGGATTGGAATTTCACAATGTTGGAACGTCCTTTCAAATTTATCACTTCGGTGTACTATAAATATATGTGGGATTTGATACCCTATCAGGTGGATAACGTACAACTGCGATATACTGCAAAGAATAATGCTGTAGGATATGCGAGAGGTGTAGATATGAGACTGTACGGAGAATTTATAAAGGGAATTGACTCATGGTTGACATTGTCTTTGATGAATACCGAGGAGAATATAGAGGGCGATGGTGCGGGATATATTCCGAGACCGACCGATCAATTATACAATATCAATATTTCCTTTCAGGATTATGTGCCGAGAATGCCGTATTTGAGGGTTTACCTCAATTTCAACTATGGAAGCGGTTATCCTTATGGGGCTCCGAATTCGGAAAGATACCTTCAGACGAACAGAATGCCCGATTATTTGCGTTGCGATATAGCTTTCACCTTTCGGATAAAGGATGAAGATGCAAAATGGGCTCAAAACAATTTCATGAAAGTATTCAAGAGAATTTGGCTTAATGTGGAATGGTTCAATGTCTTTTCGAGCAAGAACGTAATCTCTTATTTTTGGGTGGCAGATTATTCGAATAAGTATTACGGAGTGCCGAATTACCTTACGCCTTCGCAGATAAATGCCAAGTTGACGGTGGAATTTTAATTTGAACAGACTTATGAACAAACTGCCTTTGTTTTCCGATTTTTCTTTCCGACTTCCCGATTTGAGTGAACAACAAATCGTTTTCCCGAATGGAATATCACTTGCCTGCTTTCCCGATAAGGATAGTGAGGTTGTGCGTTTGGAATTTATCTTTGCCAATGCCGGCAGCAATAATCAGAAGAAATATTTCACGGCAGCAGCAGCTGCAAATCTTCTTACAGAGGGTAGCGGTGATATGTCGGCAGCAATGATGGCGGATAAGTTGGACTACTATGCTGCATACGTGGAAAAATCCACCGATAGGGAGAGCAGCTCGATTGTTTTCTTTTTTTTGGAGAAGTATTCCGCACAAATCATGCCGCTTGTGGAGCTTATAATCAAGCAACCTTTGTATGCGGAAAAAGAATTTGATATTTACAGAAACAAACAACGTCAATCCGTAGAGCTTAACAACCGCAAGACGAATATTATTGCCTATAAAAAGTTCTATAAACTTCTTTTCCCTGCGGAGAATCCTCTTTCCGGTTTCGGGCAGGCAAGTGATTTCGATTTCTTGTCAAGAGATGATGTGAGGAAATTCTATGACGAGTTCTATTCTTCAAAGGAGTGTGAAATATCTCTTGCAGGCAATTTCTCGGACAGGCTTTTGAAAACATTGGAACAAAGTTTCGGTTCAAACGATTGGGGCAAAGGAAAAATTCATTTTCCGCAAGAAACGTTTGTAACGGCTTTTCCGCAAGTTGAAACAGCCTTTGTGCATAAGGATAAGGCAGTTCAGGCAAGTCTCAGACTCGGAAACATCTGTATATCTCATAAGGATAAAGATTTTATGCCTTTCAAAGTTCTTGTAGCTTTGTTCGGCGGTTATTTCGGCTCACGTCTGATGACCAATATAAGGGAGGAGAAAGGTTATACTTACTCAATAGGTTCGTACGTTACTACTTACAGAGATTGTGCCGTGCTTTCAACTCTTGCAGATGTCAAGGCGGAGAAAGCAAAGGAAACTTTCAGGGAGATAGATAAGGAAATAGAAAAATTGCAGAACGAAACAGTGGGGGAGGAGGAACTTTGTGTTTTGAAGAATTACCTTTTGGGAGAATGCTTGCGAGGATTGGACGGAGTGTTTGACATGGCAGAGAAGTTTTCCGTGCTGAGACGTAGCGATTATCCTTTGTCTTATTTCGATGATATGCAGAAAGCAATAGTCGAAACAAGACCTGAAGACATCAGAGAGCTTGCTCGGAAATATCTTAGAACGGAAAAGATGAGCAAAGTGCTTGTTTGCGATAAGAAATTCGTGGAATAATATACTCTTACGTATGAAGAAAACAGTGTTGTGGTGTTGCATTGTATTGTTTTATGCTTTCGGGCTGTCGGCTCAAAGTATTGAACTTTGCTGTGCAAGAGTGAACGAAGATGGTTCCGCAACGCTTTTCTTTCAAACCCAAACGGCAGGAGCTTTTGTAAGATATGAGATATCGGTCTTTAATCCTGCTTCGGGAAATTACGACCTTATAGGGACGGAAAGCAATACGACAGCAACAGAGTACACGGATAACGCAACTAATGCGGCGAATGCTTCCGTGCAATACAAACTAAGCGCAATTACAACGAGCGGAGCAGCGGTGGAAAGCAATATTCGGACGCTCTTCCTCACTCTAACAGAAAATCAAAACGCCACTGTAACTCTCGCTTGGAATGATTTACTTGCAGAGCCTCCGCATGGCAGTGAAGGAAAAGAGTATAAGATTTATCGCAAACGCACCACAGATGAGACGGATTGGAATTTTATAAGTTCCACATCGGAGATTTATTATGTCGATACACTGCCTCGAATTTGCGAAGACACCATACTATATAAGGTGGAGTTGGAAAATGACAATGCCTGCCTGTCTCGCTCAAATCAAGTGAAGATTGAAGTTGTCGATTCGGAAATTCCTTCGGCTCCCATATTGCAATCATCTTCCGTTGATGTGGAAACGCAGAAGTTAAACCTCCATTGGCTTCCCTCATCTTCCGTTGATGTGTATGGTTATGTCATTTGTGCCGGCAGTCCCTGCGTTGCGATTGATACGGTTTGGGGAGCCGATGCGGCAAACTATGTTTGCGAACAATGCAATGTGGAGGAACTTAATTCGCTTGCGGTAATGGCATTTGATACTTGCTTCAATACAAGTTTGCGAACGGACACTCATACTAATATTGTCCTGAACCGGCAACGCAAGGATTGCTCCGACCGTGTTCTTCTTTCGTGGAACGAGTATCAGGACTTCGATAACGGAGTGGAGAAGTACAACATATATTATAAGAATGCAACTTCCCATGCTTATACCCTCCTGCAATCTACCGTTAATACCGAAGAAGAGGTACAAATCGATTTAAGCCTCGGCAGTTGCGACTTTTACGTGGAAGCGGTTTCAAATAACGGCATAACGGCAAACTCCAATGCCGTAACGCTTGACGTATCCGTTTCGCGGCAAGTTGATTTCATCGAAATACGACGTGTTTCCATACGAGAGAATAATGCAGAGGCAGATTTGGAATTCTATGTCGATGCCTCTTTACCTGTGGAGGCATATCGTTTGCAGCGTTCCATTGATGGCGGAAACCCTGTGCTTATTGCCGAATTGGCTTATACGGGACAAAACACATTGACTTATACAGACAAATTGCCTTCCTCGGCAGCAGAACATTTGTTTTGTTACACCTTTTCCGCACCGGATGAATGCGGATTGACGTATAAGTTTTCCGAAACGGTTTGCCCCATGCGTTTATCCATCGATTGTTCCGACCCTGATAAGAACATATTATCTTGGACACCTTATGCAGCTTGGCAAAACTCGGTCGAGCGTTACGATATCTTCCGTTTCTCCTATTCCGAGCCTCTTCCGATAATGATAAACTCCACTTCTGCCAATTCTTATACAGATACATCACACGAGCTTGCTTTTTCAGTAAGTGAGAACGGCTATTTCGTCCAAGCGATAGAGCAGGGAACGGGAGCAGACGGCAAACAGCAAACAGCAAACAGCAATTCCGCATATACAAAGCACGAAAGCCTTGTATTCATGCCCAATGCCTTTACGCCGAAAGGGGCAGAGAACAATATCTTCAAGCCGGAATGCCGCTTCGTTCTTCAAGGCACTTACCTTTTCCGCATATTCAACCGTCAGGCTGCCCTTCTTTTTCAAACCGACGACCCGTCGAGCGGTTGGAACGGCAAGTTCAAAGGAGAGTTCTGCCACCCGGGTACATATATATATGTATTGGAATTTGTAAATGACCAAGGAGAAAAAATCGTAAAGCGAGGAACATTCGCAATAGTGGAATAGAAAAATAATCTGACAAGACATGCAAAAAATAGAAACAATATTAAGTCCTGCTCTTTATCCGTTCAGGACAATGAACGGCACGCATATTTGTGTGGTTACCGATATTCTCAGAGCTACTACTTCAATCTGCACAGCCATTCGCAACGGTGCGAAAGCCATGATACCGGTACGAAGCATAGAGGAGGCGAAACAATACAAGGATAAGGGCTATTTGGTGGCAGGAGAGAGAATAGAGAAAACTTTTCCTTTTGCCGATTGGGGTAACTCGGCTTTGGAGTTTACCCGAGAAAGAGTTTGCGGAAAAGAAATCGTCCATTCGACGACCAACGGTACCGTTGCCATATCCATGGCTTCGGAAAGCAATCCCCTGCAAATAGCAATCGGGGCATTCAGCAATCTTTCCGCTCTTGCCGATTACCTTTCCTTGATGGAGAAAGATGTTCAGATTTTCTGCTCCGGCTGGAAGAATACTCTCAGCCTTGAAGATACGGCTTTCGCAGGGGCTTTGGCTGAGCGTTTGTTGGAAAGCGGCAAATTCGAGAATAAAAACGACTCCACACATGCGGCATTGGCTGTATGGCAGGCGGCAAAGCATAATCCGAGAGAGTACATGGAAAATGCCTCGCACATACACCGTTTACGCAAACATAAGATGGACGATGTCTTCGACTATACCTTCAGAATCGACACCTGCAATGTTGTTCCGGTATTGAACCAAAATAAAATTTGCGACGTTAATGCAATAAACCGCAATGGCGATACGATATAGCTATCGGTTTTAAGATTAAATACTAACACAAAAACAGTAAAAGCAATGAGAAAAGCAATTGTTTGTTTAGTTGCAGCAGTTATGACATTGTGTGCAACAACAGGTGCAAAAGCACAAAAAGTAGGATTTGGCGTTAAGGGAGGATTGAATCTTTCCACATGGACACAAGACGACAGCAAATTCAGAGTAGGATTCCACCTTGGCGGATTTGCAAACATCAAGTTCAACAAAATGTTTGCCATTCAACCGGAGTTAATGTACTCTATGGAGGGCAATGCGTGGAAAACAGAAAATTCAGTTGCCGGTTATTACGCTAACTATGACTATCATACCACGGCTCATAAGTTGATAGTTCCCGTAATGTTCCAATTTACTCCTATCAGAGAGTTGACGCTTGAAGCAGGTCCTCAATTTGGTTTTAACCTTTCCTTGAAAGGTCATTACAATGTTGATACCAATATTCCGGGAGCGGAACTCCTTGAACAATATCAAGATGGCGATATTGATTATGACGATGATGCCTACAACACTTTTGAATTGGGTCTTGCCCTTGGTGCGAGATTCAATATCGCAAAGAACATGTCGGTAGGTGCAAGATACGTTTACGGTCTTACTCCTTTGGTCGATGCAGTTAAATTCAACGGAAAAGTTGTTAGCGACGCCGTTCACACTCACAATGTGATGTTCAGTTTCTCTTATATGTTCTAAGCTGAAAAGAGAAAAGCGGGACGCTTTATTTCAACGTCCGAAGAACAGTATTAAACAAAAGAAAGAAGGCATGCCGACAGCATTTCGGCATGCCTTCCTTATTATCGGAAAATCAGCTCCTTGCAAAGCATAAAACCAAAACGCCGTTTGATGAAACCCAAACGCCGATTCAGAAAATTGAAACGGCGTAATAATTTTCCGAAAGGGCGTTTTGTTTTGCAGGGAGAAAGTGTGTTGATTTTCAAAGGTGTTTTTTTTGAATGTAAAATGTTCTTTTGGAAGTTTTGCTCTGCGTTTGTCAAAATCCTTTACCTTTGCAGATGCTAACAAAGAAAGGATAGATATATGAAAAGATTTATTGCGTTTTTTGCCATGTTGTTTCCATTGTTCTGCATGGCTCAGTTTGATAAATATTTCGAGCATGCAACGCTGCGTATAGATTATTCGCATTCCGGAAGAGTTGGAGTGGAGTATTTCAACATTGAAAGGTTTCTGAAAATCCCTGATTGGGCAGGCAGCGAAGTCAATCTGACGGATACTCTCGCTCTTGGCGTTCATAAAGTGGAGGTAAGAGAGAAGGCAACAGGCAAGTTGTTATTTTCCAAGGGTTATTGTTCTCTTATGGAGGAATGGTTGAGCATGGAAGAGGCTAAAAACACTTGCGGAAATTTCCAAGAGGTAATCTTGATACCTTTCCCGAAAACGGAGGTGGAGATTTCATTTTTCACAAGGGACGGGAAGAATGAGTATCAACCGGTAAGCAAAAGCTGTTTCGATGGAACGACTTTGGAATATGCCGAAAAGAAGGATTTTGCCAAGACAATACCGCTTCATAAGGCAGGTAACAGCAATAAATGTCTCGATGTGGTTATTGTTCCTGCCGGATACACGGAAGGAGAAAAGGAAAAGATGTATGCGGATTTGAAACTGTATGCGGATTACTTCTTTTCCAAGCCGCCTTTCTCCAACGCAAAGGATAAGATAAATATCATAGGAATAGAGAGGTACGATAAGCAAAGCGGTATCCCCGGTTTGAAAAATTCCACGGCGGATTACAATGATTTAGGCGTACATTACAATACATTCGGCTCTGAAAGGTATCTTATGACCGAGCAATTATGGAATTTGCATGACGCTTTATTGGGTGCAAGCTACGACCAAATTGTCATTCTTTGCAATTCCGATGTGTATGGCGGCGGTGGAATTTATAATTTCTATGCAACGACATACGCAAACCCCGAAAACGCTTTCGTTCTCATACATGAATTCGGCCATTCCTTTGCAGGCTTGGCTGATGAGTACTCTTCAAACGACAGTGATGCCGGATTGGTTTCCTCGGAAGTGGAGCCATGGCAACGAAATATAACATCGCTCAAAAATTTCAAAGGGAAATGGGAAGATATGTTGGATAAATCCACACCTATACCTACTCCATGCACTAAGGAGTACGAAAAAATCGGCGTTTTTGAGGGAGCGGCATATCAAAGTAAAGGAATGTACAGACCATATCAGGATTGTCTGATGAGAAGCGACAAGCCTTTCTGTCCGGTATGCACAAGAGAGATAGAAAGAATGCTTGAATATCATTGCAGGTAAGACCTGCTGCATTCAAAAGATATTACATTACCTGCAAAAGCATATTTTCTGAAACATGCTGTCTTTTGCAGGTAATGTTTCTTTATTCCTCTTTTGCGGATTGAGCTGTGTCGGTGTTGTTTGTCTGATGGCGGAACAGATATATGTAATAGTATGCTATAAAAAGCACGGCAAGCATTATATCTCCTATATTCAGACCTCTCATTCCGAAGAAGAGTATAGGGATAAGCAAACTGCCGGTTTTGCAAAAAGCATAGAGGTTTACTCCGGTGCCGTGTCCGTTCCATATAAGTAAGCATGCATAAATACAGAGTGCAGCAAGCAGGGAGAGAAGGACATAATACACAAAGTTTGCACAAAAGAAAAACAACAGGTTCTCTTTCCAAAAGAAGAGCCAAGCGGGAAGATTGTCTCCTTGCAAAAATGCCGTAATCGAGTCTTGAAAAAACAATCCTGCAAGACCGTAAAACAAAAGGAAAAGTGCATTGGCAAGGGATAAAACCAAGGGTAATTTCACTCTCCAAGTCGAATACATATCTTTATTCTTGGGATAACGTACGGCTTTCGGAAGTTGCAAGCCGCCTTGCTGTTTATTGTCTTTCATATCTACATGTTTAGTCTGCAAAATTAGCCAAAATATGCGGCTTATCCTGTTTTTCCATTACTCCTTTGGCATATTTGTCGTCCGCATTGCTTGTCCGGCGAAAATTTTTCCTCTACTCATATACATCATAAGTATGCTTCTGCCTGAGAGATACACAAGAAAAGCTATCCAAAGAGCATTATTGGCAAACATTTCCCGCAAGCCGAAGTACAAAGCGAAGAATAAAGCCGTTGCAACGATGATTGCATTCCTCATCAAACGTGTTTCGGTCATACCTATAAGGATACCGTCATATAAAAAAGCCACACAACCACACAAAGGAATGAAAAGCGTCCATACAATATAGTCTCTGCTTGCGTCAAGGACGTTTTGTTGATTTGTAAGTAAGGAAAGTATGTTGTTTCCGAAGAAAGCATATAGCAAAGTAAAGAAAGCACTCAATATAACGCCCCATAGAAGAATATATCTTACACATTTGCTCAAATTCTTTCTCTCTCCCGCACCTTTGAAACGTCCGCAGAGTGATTCCGAAGCATAAGCAAATCCGTCCATAAAGTAAGAGAACAGAGTGAATAGTTGCATAAGTAAAGTATTCACGGCAAGCAGAGGATAAGGCATGGTAGAGGAAGCAATGGTAAAGTAAGTTGTAACCGCAATAAGGCATAGCGTTCTAAGGTATATGTCGGCATTGGCTTTGAAAAACACAGAGAGTTTCTTCTTATCCAGGGTCGCTTTCCAATTTACAAATTTCGACAAATGCCCGTACTTCTTATGCCAAAGGAAAAGCGTAATCAGCAAGCCGCCCCACTGAGCAATCAATGTTCCTGCGGCTACTCCTTTTATGTGCATTTGCATTTTGATTGCCAATACAAAGCTGAAAACAATTTTCAATATATTTATCAGTATCGAAATCCACATCGGAGTTTTGGAATCCTGCATTCCTATGAACCACCCTTTGATTGCATACATGCCCAAGGTCGCAGGAGCTGCCCAAATGCGTATATAAAAGTACTGCATTGCCAAATAGCCGAGAGAGTTCTTGTCTTCTATGCACAGAAGTGCCAACTTACCGATGGGCTTTTGTAAAATGACAAGAGCAAATGAAGCAATAAGAGCAATGAAACATGCTCTCATCAAAATGTTCATTTGTTCCTTTTCGTCCTTTGCCCCGTATGCTTGTGCGGTAAAGCCGCTTGTTCCCATTCTTAGGAAGCCGAAGTTCCAATAAATGACGTTGAAAATCATTGTTCCTATTGCCACGGCTCCTATGAAGTCCATTCTTTCCTGCAAATCTATATGTCCTACGATTGCAGTATCGACCATGCCGAGCAGAGGCACGGTTATATTTGTTATGATGTTGGGAATGGCAAGTCGAAGTATTTGTCGGTTCATTGTGCAGGGTTTCCGACCTTATTTCATCTTTTGAAGATGTGCATATAATACTTCCAGTGCCAAATAATATGAATAACAGCTATAATAGTCATTGCTATACCGAATTCGACATGGAGCTTCAATATCGTTCCAAACCGTTGCATGCCGAAATGATAGTTCAACTGCAAAGCAAGAAAGAAACCCAAAAGACAGGAAACCAAGAATGTTATCAACAGTACACCATTCCATATCTTGTGATGTGTCATTTTCTTTATCTTACCACCTTTTTCCAAAGCAAAAGTCAAGAAGTAAGCACACAAACAGACAAGACTGATACTTATAAGTCTGTAAGGCTTCGCCTTGTTCGCAACAGGAGCCGTGGCTTTTTCTATTGTCGATGTTTCAACCATCTTTTCTTCCTCTACAAGCACTTCTTCAACGTCTTCTATAATCTCTTCCTCCTTCACTTTCTTGTTCTGTTCAACAGGCTTTACTGTTTGCTTCCCTGATTGCAAAGCGGTATTTGAATGAACAGAGGATTCTTTCTTTTCCTTTGCCGTTTCAATTTTTGCTTTCGGCAATTCATCTGTATCTTGCTTTGTTTCGTTTTTCACTTTCTCCAAAATAGCGAAGTCGCAAAAACCATCGCCATTCTCATCAGTAAACCTGCCGCATGCACCTTGGCAATTTACTTTACCACCGAAAGGACATTGTGCATAAAGTCCGTTTCCGAAAAAGAGCAAACAAAACATGCTCAATACTATACTCCAAAATACTTTCATCTTATTTTGTATTTATCAAATTCAAATTGCAAACGCAATTCCTTGCCTGCCATTACAAATTTGCAAAGTTAGCAAAAGTTTCATTGACGTCCCTTTTCCACAAAAGAAAAAAGTCTCGGAGGTTCACACCTGCGAGACTTAGTCGGATATATTTACATATCTAAATCATGAAAGAGATATATCGGATAATTACTTTTTAAGATAATATGGTACTACTGCTTTGCCGGATCAGGCGGCAAGTGCAAAATTACGGCAAATGGTTGAGGGGTGTTTTAGATGGTTGGGTATTGTAGTTTTGTTGACGTGTTGTTGTGTACTATAAAAACAAGTATCCTCTTGCGGCAGTTTCTCAACTGTCTTTTTAAGAGGATACACACTTCTGATATATGGAAAAATGCAATAATCAAGCCTTATTGCAGGGCTGTTACTTTCTTTGGATTGATGAATGTTTCAAATTTGCAATCGAAAGTGCCGTTGTGCTCGAAGACAAAGCACTCACCTTTGATTTGGAAGTTTTTAGCGTCTGTTATATAGATGTGTTCGTTGTCTGAGTTTATGTTATAGATGGTTTGGAGGCTGCTTAGTTTACTTGTATTGGTTTCTATGAATGTTTGCGGTGTGGAAGTAAGATTGTCGGCAGGTATGCTGTAAATGTAATTCTTCATTGCATTGTCGATATATGCGTACACGATTTTGTCTCCGACTAATTCGTATGCGTTTGCAATGAATGGAATGCGTTCTTCGATTTGAAAGTTTGTGGCATTTATTCTTGCTAATTCGGAATTGCTGTAACTTCCGGTACCATAATCATAAACGCCTCTTGCTTGAACGAAGATGTTATTGCCCTTTGCTTTTATTTCTCCCGGGTTTAGCAGACCTTCTATTTTGTGAAGCAAACTCAAATCGTCGGGATTTATGACTGATATGCTGTTGTCAAAGTTCGGATAATCCAAACCGCCTGTGTTGGCTACGAAAAGTTTACCCATGCAGACTGCTATGGCTTCCGGATTGCGTCCTTGTGTTTTTGCGGTTTGCTCTACTTTGTAAGTCGTGGCGTTTATCTTATATATTGTGCCGTCGAAGCATGTAAGATATATTTTGCCATTGTAATAAGCCAAGCAACGCGGTTGTGGGTTTTCTCCTGCCATTATCGGGATAAGTGCCAAGCGTCTGCAATCTGCTTTGTTTACCACCATGACACAGTTGGATCCGTTTATTGCTATGAAGAGTTTGCCTTCGACTTCAATCATGTCATTGGCTGTTTCTCCCAAACCGGCATTATTTACTTCGGTAAAAAGGTCTATCGTTGTCGTTTGCTTTTCTATATTGAAGTAATCGAGAGAGGAGTTATTCTTTCCCCATAGACCTTCGCATAGAACGTAATAGCCTTTTCCTAATTTTTCATTGTTACTGCCGGACGGTTCATTTACGTCAGGGTCTTCGTTACAGGAATAAAACATCATGCTTGCAGATATGATTGCGAGCATTGTTGCAATGAATGATAGTTTGATTGTTTTTTTCATCTTTTTGATTGTTAGAATTTATATTTGAAATTGATTATCCATTGTCTGCCCTGCATGGGGTAGGATTTGATTACTTCGTATTGAGAGTTGGTGAAGTTGTTGCAGCTTAGTTTTATGTTGATGTGTTTGTATGCGAAAGAGAATGAAAGAGAATGTTCTCCGTATGCGGGAAGGCTGTTGCGAGCAGAGTTTTGGTCGTTGTGATATCGTATTCCGACGTATGTTCCGGTATAGCTGAGGTTGAGTTTCCCGAAATCCAAACTCACAATAGCGTTGCCGCTGTTCAAAGGGGTGTATTGTATTTGATTTTTATATGAACTGCTGCTTGGGTCGTTGTTAATGGCGGAAGAGTGGTTGTATGTCAGGTTTGTGCTTATGCCGAAATTGCGACTGAACAGAATGCGTTCGTGTTTCCAAGCGGCTTTTATTTCAAAGCCGTCTATGCGTACCTTTCCGTAATTAAGCATGCTCCAAATGAAAAGATTTCGACTTGGAACGGCTACTATTTTATCTGTAACGGAGTTGTGGTATAGGTCTGTGCTTAAAGCAAAACTGTGGGTATTTATTTCTCCGAAACTGTATTGAGTTGCCAAGTGCAGGTTATATTGCTTTGTTTTCTCAGGTCTCAGGTTTACTTCACCGACTGCATTATAGTATAGGTCGTTGAAAGTTGGCAGGCGGAAGATGTCTTTATAGAAAATGCTTGCTTCAAAGTATTCGGTCTTCATACTTATGCTGAGAAAGGGACTGAGGTGGTTTTGACTTGAAAAGGCTTGATTGCGTCCCGCGTCGTCCTTTGTATATGTATGCAGAATATTGACGTCAAAGAGCATTATCTTATATTTATATGCTGCTATAAGGGCGGTGAGAGTAGTGAATCTTAAAGGGTCGAAGCTGTAATTGTTTCGTGCTTTCAGTTTGGAGGTTATAAGATCGTTTGTAAGTGTAAGGCTTGCTTTGTTTGATTTATGCCATGAGATGATATTGTTCCAATATGCTTCGCTTTGTGTATATCTGTCGTCTTGAAAGCCTTGTGCATTGTTGAAAAGAGGGTCATAATATCGGGTATGCGAATAGGATAGTTTGACATGGGTTTT
>OJAW01001355.1_pt1 | contig 14409 bp, 13 predicted proteins | sample 1589151 | NCBI WGS metagenome assembly OJAW01 (sample SAMN03283290) | human gut metagenome | biome: human-associated habitat; material: feces | host: Homo sapiens | place: Peru | collected 2012 | reverse complement strand
ATGCTTACATTGGATTTATGTATGGAACGCCTAATTCAACTACATATGCTGCAACCCATGCAAATATAAATAAAAGTACAATACTTCAAAATTTAGAAACATGGTATAAAGCAAAATTAACAGCATATACAGAAAAGCTTGCCGATACAATATGGTGTAATGACAAAAGCACAGTTAAAGATATAACACTTAATCAAGTTGAATCAAAAAATGGAGTACTTAATAAAGAATCTATACCATATCCTGGTTTAGGATATCAAAAAGAGAAGACTGTGTATGGTTCAGGTAATAGATTATTTCTTTTAGAGCAATCTCAAGAAAAATCTTCATCCACTATGGAACCAAGTTTAATATGCCCAAAAGACAATGATGGAGGAAAGTTATCTAAATTTACAGTTGATGATACAGTAAATGGAAATGGTAATCTCGATTATAGGATTGGATTATTAACAGTAGATGAAATGGTTTTAGCGGGTATGACAACACAATATGATGAAAACTCAGTTACATCTTATTTAAGAAGTAATGCAAACGACAATTATTGGACTCTTTCGCCGATTTTTTTCGATGGCGAATGTGCTAACGTCTGGATCTCTGGTGATTATGGTTACTTGTATGGCGATTACGTTGCCCACTCTAGCGCGATTCGTCCCGTTGTTTCTCTTAAATCTGCAACAACGATATCTGGTGGTAATGGAACAGCATCAAGTCCATTTGTAGTTAATTAAAATTAAATGTCATTTAATGACATTTTTTTTATGGGGTTTGATATATAGTTTTGGTGGTGATGTTATGAAAAGGTTTGTTGCTAGGAAGAGGTATAATTTTAGGTTTATTAAGGTTATATTGGTTTGTTTATGTTTTGTAATTGGTTTTGGTTTGATTGTTAATGTTTTGTTTAAACGGGTTATTAAGAAGAGTGATGGCATTAATGTTAATGAGTTACTTGCTTTTGGGAGTAATAATTTAATTGGTAATATTTCTTTTTTGGATATTATTAATTTTAATTTAAGTGCTCCGGATAATTTAATTAAGATGGCTTTTCAAAAGAATAAGGAAAAACCGGTGGTTAGTTCAAGTAAGCCGGTTGTTTATATTTATAATACTCATCAAAGCGAGGAGTATGCGAGGGGTTCTCTTGCTTATTATAATATTACGCCAACGGTTTATATGGCTGCTAATATTTTAAAGAAGGAACTTGATGGTTATGGGATTAGTAGTATTGTTGAAGATAGTAGTATTAAAGAGATTCTTAATGAGAATGGGTGGAAATATAATCAGTCTTATTATGCGAGTAAGTTATGTTTAGAAAATGCTAAAAAGAGGTATGATTCTTTAAATTATTTTATTGATGTTCATAGAGATAGTGTATCTAAGGTGGTAGAGATTAATGATGTGAAGTATGCGAGGATGATGTTTGTGGTTGGGATGAATCATGCTGATTATGAAGAAAATAGTAAGCTTGTTGTTAGTTTAAATAATTATTTAAATGAACATTATGATGGTTTGATGAGGGATATTTTATATAGTCCTAAAAATAAATATAATCAAAATTTTCATCATAATACTTTACTTGTTGAGATTGGGGGACCAGATAATACGATAGATGAGGTTTATAACAGTGTTTTAGCGCTTTCTGAGGCTTTTTATTATGTGATTGGAGATAAAGTTAATGGAGGAGAATAAGGGGAAAAAATATAAGAAATTTAAAGTTTTAATGTATGGAGTTTTATTACTTTTTTGTTTACTTTATTTTGCTAGTAAGACGGGTTATTATGAAAAGAAAACTTATAGTGATACGGTTTTAACTAAAGAAGCTTTAAAAAGATTTGAGAAGGATGTTAATGATGGGAAAGCAGTTGATTTAAAGGATTATGTTGAAGTTAATGTTCATAATTATAATAATAAATATTCTAAGTTAGGATATGATATTAGTAATATTATTGATAAAACGATTAATGATGGAGTTTCTTGGTTTTTAAAAATAATAAAGACTTTATTTAGTTAATTAAATATGCTATGATTTTTGTAGGTGAATCGTATGAAAAGAATTAAATATATTTTAGGTAGAATTTTAAAGATGGATTATAAAAATATGTTTAAGATAGCGAAAAAGGTTAGTAAAAGAAGTCATATTAATATGTTTGTTATTATTATTGATATGGTTAAATGTGGGTTTAAATATGGTGCGGGTTATTATGATTATCAAGAATTTGAATTTTATAGGCTAACTGATGAAGAGAGAAGAACTTATTTAACTAGAACTAAAAATAATTTAATTATTAGTAAATATAATAATAAGAATGATTTTTATTTATTTGATCAAAAGGATAAGTTTAATGAACTTTTTAAGGATTTTTTAAAGAGAGATTATATGGTTATTAATGGAAAGAATCTTGAGGAATTTAAAAAGTTTGTTCATAAGCATAAGATTATTATTGTTAAACCAATTGATGGTGAAGGTGGACATGGCATTATGAAGTATGAGGTTACTGAGGATGCGAATGTTGATGTTTTATATGATACTTTAATTAAGTGTAATCAATTACTTGTTGAGGATTGTATTAAACAACATAGAAAGATTAATACTTTATATTCTGGTTCAGTTAATACAATGAGGTTATTTACTTTCTTAGATGGTGATGAGGTTAATGTTCTTAATTCAGTATTTAAGTTAGGTAATGGGGGAGTTACTGATAATTTTAGTAGTGGTAGTATGTATACTTTCTTAAACGATGAAGGGGTTGTTATTGCTCCGGCTGTTGATCAAAATGATGATGTTTATGAGTATCATCCAATTACAAAGAAAGATATTTATGGATTTAAGGTTCCTTTTTATGAAGAGGCATGTCAAATGGTTAAGGAAGCTGCTAAGGTTGTTCCTAGTGTTAGATATGTAGGATGGGATGTAGCAATTACTAATAAGGGACCAGTTATTATTGAGGGTAATTGTTTTCCAGGTGTATTTCAAATTAGGCCTTCTTTTGATAGGAGTCATACAGGGATAATACCTAAATATAAAAAGTATATGAAGGATATAGATTTATAAATAGTTAAATTGAATAAAAAGATAAAAAGTACTTGAATAAAATAATAAAATGTATTATAATCTTCTTGTTCAGTTGATTTGTCCCCGTAGCTCAGCTGGATAGAGCATACGCCTTCTAAGCGTACGGTCGCGCGTTCGAATCGCGCCGGAGACACCATATAAAAAAATACACTCTTAATTGAGTGTTTTTTTGTTATATTGATGTTTTTAGGAATTTGTGGTATTATAAGTGCCTAATTTTGATGATTTAATGTTAAAGAAAATTCTTATTAAGGGAGCAGATCAAAGTGGATGCTGAAGTAAAGGTTATTTTAAGTAAATTGATTAATGGTGATAAGGAAGAAATTAGACTATCAATTGATAATTTTTTAGCTTGTTATAATTTAGAGATGTATAGAGATTTAGTTGATTATTTTATTGATTTAGATAAGGCTTTGGGTTTAAGGAATTTTAATAATACTACTAAATTACTTGGTTATTTAAAATGTGGTAAATATAATAAAGATATTAATCATTATGTTAAGGCTTTTTATGAGGCAATTGAGTTTAATTTAATTGATGCTGCTGAATGTTATTTAGATATTGTTAGATGGTTTAAAAATACTTATCAAATAGATTTTGATATATATGCTTTAGAGAAGGCTTTAGATTCAATTAGTCATATAAAATTTATTGAGTCAATTAGAAAGACACCAATAGAAAATAGAACTCTTGAACAAAAATTTATTATATCTAATAGTGATAGAGATTTAGATGATGAAAAAAATGTTATTAAATCTATGATTGAGGAATTAAATGTGTGTGGTAGTGCGGCAATATTACCAGTAGAAAATAGTAAAAGGGCTAGTGGTTTATGTATTATTGCTAATGAATATCCAGATATAACTGCTTATACTGTGGGACCAATTGATAATTTAATTTTGGTTGTTAAAAGATCTTTTAAAACTTTAGAAGAAAAAGATGCTGATCCTAAGGTATTGTCTTATGAATCAGCTGATTATTATAAAAAAGGATTTTATGAAGAAGCTTTAAAGATTAATTTATTTTTATTAAGTTATTCTTTATATCCATACGCTAATTTATATGCAAGAATTGGTTTATGTTATGAAAAGATGGGTAATTATAGTGAGGCTATTAAATTTTTAACTTTAGCACAAACTAAATCTTTAAATGAAAGTAATTGTGAAAATAAATATAATTTTAAAAGAAAAATTAGTGATTTAAAAAAGAGAATGACTAAGTATCGTGTAAGAGTACTTGATAATAATTTTTATTCAGGTGATTATATTCGTGATTTTGATGATATAGCTTTATATGTTAATTTATCTGGATTAGATGTTGAATCTTGTTTAAAGGGACTTAATTTTGATGATGATATGATATGTATGACAATGCTTACTTATGCGAGAAGATTGTATACTTATGGTTATGAGAAAAAAGCAGATGAATTTTTAAAATATGTTAAAGATTATCCAAATAAGAGTAGTAATGTTAAGAAAGCTTTAGATAATTTAATTAGAAATAGAAAAATTTTAATATCTAGAAGAGATCATAGTAATGAAAAAGCTACATATGTTAATGGTGGGATGACTATTAAACCGATAGAGGTTAATTAATGGATTTTGTGATTTTTATTCTTTATATAGGTTTTATTACATTGTTGTTTTGGCTTAGAGTGCCTGTTTCAAGTTTTAAAGATGATTCTGAAGATAAGTCTTTTGATGAAGAAGAGATGGATACTTTAGAGTTGGATGAATGGCAAAAGGATTTAGTTAAAGATGAGAGATTTTCACCAACTTCATTTGGTTCTAAAGAATCTGGTGATTTAGATGATAACTCTTATTATAAAGATGATAATTAGTTACTTGATTTTTAAAATAATTAATGTTAAGATAATTGAAGAAAGCGAAGATATAGGATTATAGTTAAAGATGTTTTTAAAGAGAGTTAGTGGTTGGTGGAAACTAATAAAACTATTTAATGAATCTACCTATTAGTGATGTTAATAGCATCCGGCATAGCCGTTATAATAATTAAGTTAATAAAGGATGGTACCGCATTTTATGCTCCTTGGTATTGTCCTTTTTTTGTTAGGAGAATTTAGATGAATAAGCGATCGATAGAAAGGTTTATAAAATAATTTAATTAGAGAAAGGTGATTATATGATAGATATTAAATTAATAAGAGAAAATAAAGAATTAGTTAAAGAAAATATTAAGAAGAAATTTCAAGATGAAAAGTTACCTTTAGTTGATGAGGTTTTTGAACTTGATAAAGAAGTGAGAGAAGCTAAACTTAAGGGTGATAATTTAAGAAGTGAAAAGAATAATCTTTCTAAGAGTATTGGGGCTTTAATGAAAGATGGTAAAAAAGATGAAGCTGATGAATTAAAGAAAAAGATAGCAGATATGGATGCTCAAATTAAAGTGTTAGAAATAAGTGAAGAAAAGAAGAATACTTTAATTAAAGAGAAAATGATGGTTATTCCAAATATTATTGATAAAAGTGTTCCAATTGGAAAAGATGATAGTGAAAATGTTGAAGTAGAAAGATTTGGAGAACCAGTTGTTCCTAGTTATGAAATTCCTTATCATGCTGATATTATTTTAAATTTAAAGGGTATGGATAAAGATGCAGCTGGTAGAACTAGTGGAGAAGGTTTTTATTATTTACTTGGAGATATTGCAAGATTACATGAAGCAATGATTGCGTATGCAAGAGATTTTATGATTAATAAGGGTTTTACTTATGCAATTCCTCCATTTATGATTCATTCTAATGTTGTAACTGGAGTTATGTCTTTTCCAGAGATGGAAGCTATGATGTATAAAATTGAAGGTGAAGATTTATATTTAATTGGTACTTCTGAACATTCAATGATTGGTAAATTTAAAGATCAAATGATTAAAAAAGAAGAATTACCTATTAGAATGACTTCTTATTCTCCTTGTTTTAGAAAAGAAGGGGGATCTCATGGTTTAGAAGAAAGAGGATTATATCGCGTTCATCAATTTGAAAAGCAAGAGATGATTGTTTTATGTGAACCTGAAGATTCTATGAAATATTATGAAGATATGTGGAAATATACTGTTGAAGTATTTAGAAATATGGATATTCCAGTTAGACAATTAGAATGTTGTTCTGGTGATTTAGCTGATTTAAAGGTTAAATCTTGTGATATTGAAGCATGGAGTCCTAGACAAAAGAAATATTTTGAAGTTGGTTCTTGTTCTAATTTAGGTGATGCTCAAGCAAGAAGATTAGGCATTAGAGTTAAAGGTGATAATGGTAATTATTATTTACATACTTTAAATAATACAGTTTTAGCTTCTCCTAGAGGTTTAATTGCTTTACTTGAGAATAACTATAATGAAGATGGTTCTGTTAATGTACCAGAGGTTTTAAGACCTTATATGGGTGGTTTAGAAAAGATTGTGCCTAAAAAATAGTATGATGTTTAGTCATACTTTTTTTATTATAAGTATTTATAAATGTGTATTTATAAAGTCTTTTTTCATATAATATATTGGTGATTATGATGGATGATAAGGTTTTTGATAAAGTTAAGAGAAAAACTAATGTAGATAAGGATACGATTATTTCTTTAGCTAAGATGGTTAATGATAATGGTTTAAAGGATGAGAAAACTTTAAGGAGTGTAATTAATAAACTTAGTATTATGACTGGTAAGGATGTTAGTTTAGATATGGAAAATAAGATTATTAAGACTATTTTAGATGATAAGGTTCCTAAGAATGTTGAGGATATGTTTTAAGTTATTTTTATAAATAACTTTTTTTATGGTTTATTTTAAGTTTAAAATATATTATAATTGATGATAGAAGGATGGTAATTATGAAAAAGGGTACTAAGATAGTGATTATTGTTATTGTATTATTATTAGTTGTTGGTGGGGTTTTATATTTTGTTTTAGGTAAAAAGGATAGTTCTAAGAGTAAGGATAATGGTATTACTTTTAAGTATGTTGAACATGAATGTCGCGGTAAGTGTAATGCTTATAATTATTTTATTACTTTAGAGGTATATAAGGATAATGTTTTAATTCCTTATACTAATGAATTTATTGTTGGTTATGAATCTAGTAAGGGTAATGTTGAGAACTCTATTAGAAAACCAGAGATTGTTGAAATTAAGAGTGATAAAACTTATTATGGTATTGTTATTTATCAAGATGGTTTAGATAAGAATATTAATCCTTATCCAACTGTTATTAATGAAAAGGGAGAAATTGTTTTTGTTCCTGAAGATATGGATACTACTAATAAATTTAGATTAACTAATATGGCTGCTTCTACTTATAAGATTGGTAATAATCAATATAGAATTGATGGAGATAAGTTATATTATTTTGTTAGTGATGGTTGTAATTTACTTAAAGTTGAAGAAGTTTTAATTTATGGTGATTTAGGTAAAATTCAAGAGATGGAAATTGCTAACGACTCTTATGAGGTAATTTCTGGTAAATGGTGTGAGAAAGACATTTAATGTCTTTTTTTTATGGTTTTGTAATATATTTTAATCTTTTTCATAAATTTTAATTGAAAGGATATAGATATGGAAAAGAAAGAGATAATTAGTAGCATCTCTGCATGGGGCAAAGGTGAAATATATTTAGGGGTTGTTGGGGCTGTTAGAACTGGTAAAAGTACTTTTATTAAAAAAGTTATTGAAAATTTAGTTATTCCTAATATAGATGATGAAGATTTAAAGAAAAGATGTATTGATGAACTTCCTCAATCAGCACCTGGTAAAACTATTATGACAACTGAACCTAAGTTTGTTCCATCAACTGGTGCTAATATTAAAATTGATGAATTTACAACTAATGTTAAACTTATTGATTGTGTTGGTTATGTCATTAAAACTAGTAATGGATATGAAGATGAACTTGGTAATCCTAGAATGGTTAAAACTCCTTGGTTTGAGGATGAAATACCATTTGTAGAAGCAGCTGAGATAGGAACTGAAAAGGTTATTAAAGATCATTCGACAATTGGAATTGTTATTACAACTGATGGAAGTATAAGTGAATTTACTCGTGGAGAGTATATGGAAGCTGAAGAGAAGGTTATTAATGAACTTAAAATGATTAATAAACCTTTCATTATTGTTTTAAATAGTGCTCATCCAGATACTGAAGAAACTAGAAAGTTAGCAGAGAATTTAACTAATAATTATAATGTACCGGTTCTTCCTATTAATATTGATAAGATGAATGAAAAGGATATGTATGATATTTTAAAATCGGCTTTATATGAATTCCCAGTTTTAGATGTTGAAGTTAATATTCCAGAGTGGATTCATATTTTAGATAATAATCATCCAATTAAGGTTCATTATTTAGAAAAGATTAAAGAAAGTATGACTAGTATATCTAAACTTAAAGATGTTGATGGAATTATTAAACATTTTGAATCTAGTGAATATATAAATAAAGCTTATATTTCAAATGTTGATGCTGGTAGTGGAATTGTTACTTTAAATTTAGATAGTAGCGAAGAGTTATATAATCAAACTTTAAAGGATGTCTTAGGCGGTATTACAATTAATAAGAGTAGTTTACTTAAGATATTTATTGAATACGCTTCTAATAAAGATGAAAATACGTCAATTAGGGAAGCTTTAAAGATGGCGAAGAGTACTGGTTATGGTATTGTTTATCCAACTTTAAGTGATATGAAGTTATCAACTCCAGAAATTATTAAACAAGGTTCTAGATATGGAGTTAAGTTAAAAGCAGTAGCTTCTTCAATTCATTTGATGAAGGTTGATGTTGAAAGTACTTTTGAACCAATAATAGGTACGGAACTTCAAAGTAAAGAATTAATTAATTACATTATGAAGGATTATGAAACTGATCCATCTAGTATTTGGAAGAGTGAAATTTTTGGTAGATCTTTAGATGTAATTGTTAAGGAAGGTATTCAAGCTAAATTATCAATGATGCCTGATGCAACTAGATATAAATTGTCTAATACTGTAACTAAGATTGTTAATAAGGGTAGTAGTAATCTTATTGCGATTGTTTTATAAATGATTTTTATGTAAAATAAAGCACTTTTTAAACAAAATCGTGCTTTTTTCTTGCATTTTATTTTCAATTTTGATATGGTTTATTTGTAGGGTACATAACACCTATAAAATATTATAAAATGGGAGGTAATCGTTATGACTAAACAAGAATTAGTAGAATTTATTGCTAAGGAAGCTAATTTAACAAAAGCTGATGCTTTAGCTGCATTAGAAGCTACATTAAAGGGAATTACTGCTGGTCTTAAAAAAGATGGCAAAGTTGCTTTAGTTGGTTTCGGAACTTATACAGCTAAGAAACGTGCTGCTAGAGATGGAATTAATCCTTTAACTAAGGAAAAATTACATATTCCTGCTAAAATGGCTGTTTCATTCAAAGCTGGAAGCAAATTAAAAGACGCTTTAAACTAATTAACGATTAATAAAAAAAGAAACGATTTAATGTTTCTTTTTTTGTTGTTTATTTTTAATCTTTTTGGTATCATTATTATGATACTGGGTGATTATAAAATGGATAAAAAATATAAAATTATTTTGTCAATTTTTATTTTTTGTTTAGTGATGACATTGGGTATAGGGGCTAGTTTTGCTTATTATACAGCAGTTATTGATAATGGTGAAGAAAGTAAGACTATAATATCTAAGTCTGCTAACTTAGAAATTACTTATACTGATGGAAGTAAACAAATTATAGGTGCTGATATTTTTCCGGGATGGAGTGATACTAAAACTTTTACAGTTAAAAATACTGGAGATGCTGATTCAGCTTATGCAATCAAATTAACGAATATTGTAAATAAATTTACGGTTCCAGGAAGTATTTCATTTTCATGGACTGCTAAAGGGGGACCAGCTGATTTAGATGAATATATTTTACCGACTTTTGGTCCTAGTGTAACGATTCGAGATATTATTTTTATTGGTGTAGGAGAAACTCATGAATATACATTGACAACATATTATAAAAATGTTAATTATGATCAAAGTGAAGATAAGGGAAAATCCTTTTCTTATACAATTGAAATAGAAGGTGTTAAGAGTTGGACACCTAAAGGTTGGAATACAGCTGTCGATGGCACTTTACTTGCAGGAATAAAAGCAAATTATCCAAAAGCTACAAATCCACTTACTGATGCAAGGTCAAGTGAAAGTATAGATACTATTGGAGAGGCTGAGTTATCTGCAGCTCCAGATGATTATGGAACTAGTTATTATTTTAGAGGTGCAGTAGAAAACAATTATGTTGTTTTTGCTAATATGTGCTGGCGAATCGTAAGAATACTTGGTAATGGTGCTATAAAACTTACTTTATTTAATTATAATTCTACTGATTGTACTGAACTTGCTGATGATAATGCTTTAATTCATACAAATGATACACTATTACAGACAGTTTATACCAGTGCAGATTATGGAAGCCCTGCTAGTATAGGTTTAATGTATGGAATTGAAAATGGCCGAAATTATGCAGCAACTCATGCCAATACTAATAAAAGTGATGTTTTGACACAATTGGAAACTTGGTATAATTCTAAATTAAATTCTTATGGAACTAAACTAGCAGATGTAATATGGTGTAATGATAAAAGTACTACGGGTGAGACTTATATGTATACATTTTCTGAACAAGATAATTTAATAGAAGATTATTTTCCAGGTGACGGATATGGAATCTCATTTTATGATGAAAATACTGGAAATAAAAATAACATGTTTTCGCCCGGATTAAGAACATACGGTAATATTTCTTATATAGAAGGTGGTAATTATACTCGTATGTCTTATGGAAGTGGTTCTTCCTTTGTTTGCCCAATGGCTAATAATGGTTCTAAGCTTTCTAGATTTACAGTTGCTGATAAAACAAATGGAAATGGTAGTTTAATTTATAAAATTGGATTATTGACAATAGACGAGGTTATTATGGCTGGACTAGCAAATCCTGCCGTATTGCTGAATAAGAATAATATTTATGATAATAATTTGTCATATCTAGTGGAAAATACTTCTGCTTCTGGGTACTGGACTTTATCGCCTGATAAGGGTGATCCAATAACATTTAACTATATGGTGTTTATTGCAAGCAATCAAGGCACTGAGAGCATTCCTGTTTTTTCAGAGTATGCAATTAGACCGGCAATTGCATTAACTGCAGATATTACTATTAGTGGTGGAGACGGAAGTATAATGAGTCCTTTTGTTATTTCATAGACGTTTAAATACGTCTTTTTTAATTGTTATTTTATTTGATAAATGTTATACTTATATATAGAATATTGATACTAGGTGAATGTATGAAAAAGAATGATAAAATAATGTTAATTGTTTTTATTTTGATATTTGCGCTTGTAGCCTGTCTTGGGATTAGTTATGCTTATTATACAGCTGTTATTGATAGAGGAGAAGAGAGTGCCAGTGTTGTTTCTAGAGCAGGTAATTTAGAAATTACCTATATTGATGGGAATAAACAAATTATAGGTGCAAATATTTTTCCAGGATGGAGTGATAGTAAAACATTTACGGTTAAAAATACTGGTGATAATGATTCAGCATATTCTATTATGGTTACAAATATAGTTAATAATTTTTCTGTTACTGACAGTATTTCTTTGGCTCTTAGTAGCACTGATGGTGGAAAATCTTTGAGTAAGAAACCTTTACCTGGTAATGATACTATTTTAATTAATAATGTAAATATAAAAAGAGGGAAAAGCCACACTTATACTTTAACTACTTATTATAATAATTTAGATGTTGACCAAAGTGAAGATAGGGGCAAATCTTTTTCTTATACTATTGAGATAGGTAGGTCAGCAGGTAAAGTAACGGAGCCGGAGGGTTGGAGTACTGCTGAAGAGGGTACAGCTTTGGCTAAATTAAGAGCTACATTTGGTGATCCTACAAGTCCATTAACAACTCCTGGAAAACAAGCAAGTGGATATACGACTGGACTTGGTTGGTCAGATATTCTCATGAATGTAACTGAGGCTCAGATGGACGGGCATTGGACTTACGGAACAGGATATAAAAGAAACAGTGATGGAACATTTAATTTAACAGGTGTAGTAAAATCAGATTACTTTTTAAATCCAGATATGGTTGGAACTTATATTATGTATTCAACGGCAGCTGAGAATAATAATAATTATAATAATAGTACAAATAATTTATCGATTATATATTATATACAAAGTGTTTCAGAAGATGAAATTACTAAAGTATATTTGGTTCCTTACGCATCTCCTATTGATATAGATGAAAAAGTTATGGCATCTACCAAGGATGATTATGGAACTAGTTATTATTTTAGAGGTGATGTTGATAAAACTTTTGTTAAATTTGCTAATATGTGTTGGAGAATCGTAAGAATAACAGGGGATGGATCAATTAAAATGATATTGGTAAATGGCGGCAGTGCCGATTGTGCATCTGTAAATCCTTACATGGATGATGCTAATTATGATCCTATTTCAACAAACTTTAATGAAAAATCACGTGTTAATAGTGGGATAGGATTTATGTATGGTAGTTATAATGCATCTAATTACAATGAAGCACATGCTAATACTCATGACTCGAATTCTTTAGTTGGCTTGAAAAAATGGTATGACGATTATCTTAGAGAAGTTTCTGATACATATTTAGCTGATGTAATATGGTGCAATGATAAATCTTTGTATTCTGGAATTGGATATGGAGCTAATAAAAGTACATATGGTGGCGCTAGTAGATTAGAAAATCCATCGCTTGTTTGTCCTAATGCAGGTAGTGATGGCAAGTTATCTAAATTTACAGCTTCTGATACGACTTATGGAAATGGTAAATTGCGTGGAACAAATGGTATTGGAGATTCGGAATATAAAATCGGTTTACTTACAGTTGATGAAGCTATCTTTGCTGGAAATGCTTTTGGAAAATATTCCTTTAATACTTTAACTAATTATATTACTGGAAATTCAAAAGTTGGAATCTTTAGAACAATGACACCGTATGGTTATGATGGTAGTAATGCTTATATGTATTCTTTTAGTTTTCAAGGTATTACTAAAACTGGAATTGATACATTTATGAATTATATACCAGTTATTGCTTTAAAAGGTAATACTCCTTTTACAGGTACTGGAACTAGAACTAAACCTTTTGTAGTTCAATAGACGTTTTAAAAACGTCTTTTTTTTGTTATAATTTAAGTGTGGTGATATTATGCAATATTTTGATAATAATGAAAATTTAAGAAGTGAGATTAGAAAACTTTATTATAAGTATGGTTCTTATTCTTTTTGTTTTAATAGTGATTTAGGGATGTTTAGCAAAGATAAAATCGATGAGGGTAGTAAGCTTTTGGCAGAATGTTATTTTAAGTATGGTAGAAGTAATGTTAATCTTTTAGATGTTGGGTGTGGAATTGGTTTTTTAGGTATTTCTATTTCTAAGATTATGAATGTTCATGCGGATATGGTTGATGTTAATAATAGAGCTATTCATTTATGTAAGATGAATATGAAGGAAAATGATGTTGATGGTAGGGTATGGAATAGTAATGTTTATGATGATGTTAATGATAGTTATGATGTTATTATTAGTAATCCTCCTATAAGAGCGGGAAAGAGTGTTTATTTACGTATTATTGAAGAGGCTTTTAATCATTTAAATAATGATGGACAGTTATGGTTTGTTATGAGAACTAATCATGGGGTTAAAACGGTTATTAAGAATTTAAAGGCTAAATATAATGTAGATGTTCTTGCTAAGGAAAAGGGTTTTTATGTAGTAAAGGTTTATAATTTATAAGCTTTTTTTATTGTTTTAAAAAAAGTTTTGATTTTTTTAACTTTTACGGGAAAAATAGGTTGACAAAGGTTCTTATTGTTTGGTAGAATTTTAGATTGGAACTGTGTCCCCTTGTGGGGATAATAGCGATTAAAAATATATTGTTTGGGGTGAAATTTAGTGGCATACAAAACAGCAAAATTTGGTGACCATAGGGAAAGAGTTACTTTCTCTAAAACTACGAACAACTTTGAACTTACAGATTTATTAGACATTCAAAAGAAATCTTATCAATGGTTTCTAGAAAGTGGAATAAAGGAAGTTTTTGATGACTTATTTCCTGTAGAGAGTTTCACCGGAAATATATCACTCGAATTCAGTGATTATTCTTTTGATGAGCCTAGATATTCTATTAAGGAATGTAAAGAAAGAATGTTAACTTTTTCTGCACCGTTAAAAGTTCAAGCTAGAGTGTTCATTCATGAGACTGGAGAAGTTAAGGAACAAGAAGTTTTCTTAGGTGATATGCCTTTAATGACTG
>OJAW01001354.1_pt1 | contig 14417 bp, 14 predicted proteins | sample 1589151 | NCBI WGS metagenome assembly OJAW01 (sample SAMN03283290) | human gut metagenome | biome: human-associated habitat; material: feces | host: Homo sapiens | place: Peru | collected 2012 | reverse complement strand
AAATCTTTGTAAACACTTTTTAAAAACATATTTTTCAAAAAAGTTCGCTTCGTCAAAATTGTCCTTGCCAAAGCTTGCTGAAAATGCAACTCTATGTTTGTTATATTGTGCAAAACTCAGTGTATAAAGAGGAAATAGAGTTTTGCCAATATACTTATATCGGAAAACTTGGTCTGTTCCAACGACAAAATTTTCAGTACTGTTATTAAGCATTGGTAAATCTTCAATTTTATAAATTCGATGAGTTAATTTTAAATGCTTTTGAACAAAATCTCTTGAAAATTCTGGAAGCTTGTTATTTGGCAAGAAGTTTAATAGATTAAAATCAAAGCCTTGTGATAACAAATATTGTTGTATTGCGTAAGCTGATAAAACAGCACCGTAATTGTTTTCTGTCCACCAAAAATTAGCAATAATGCCATCATATTTATTTTCTAAAGAAGTTTTTATGTTATTTAAAATCGATTTTGAGTTAATGTTCTTAAAAAACTTATTTCGATTAGGATGTTTTAGTACATTCGTTTCCAATACGGGGTTTCCTGGTATTGCTTTTTCTATTGGATATTTTTTTAATACTGGCAAATTTATTTTGTTCAATAATTCTAGCCCTTTTGAATTATTTACTAAAACAAGTGAAACTCCATTTTTTGTATTTTCTATGCTTTTATCAACATTCTCTATACCCCAAAAATCACCAAGCGTTATATCACTGACTTTCGAAGTTTCTGTATATTTGCAAAAATAACAGGCTTCATTAAGTGTTAAATTTTGTAGAAAACTCCGTAAGTAATGGTTTTCAGAATTTATTTCACAAAAAGAAGTATTTAATAAACTTGATTATACTGAACTAATAGAAGTATTAAAGGGTCTTGGATATAAGAGCACTGATATAAATAAGATATTACCTAATATAGATAATAAAATATCTATAGAAGAACAAGTTAAGAATGCTTTAAAATTATTACTTAAGTAGGTGATTTATGGATAGAATTATTACAAATAATGAATTAGAAAGTGATAACTTTGAAAAAAGTATTAGACCACTTAGCTTATCAGAGTATGTAGGACAAAAAGAAGTAAAAGAAAATTTAGAAGTATTTATTAAAGCAGCTAAATTAAGAGGAGAATCATTAGATCATGTATTATTATATGGTCCTCCAGGACTTGGTAAAACTACTCTTGCATATATAATTGCAAATGAACTTGGTAGTAATATAAAAACATCATCAGGACCAGCTATTGAAAAAGCGGGTGACTTAGCAGCATTATTATCATCTATTGAACCAAATGATGTATTATTTATAGATGAAATACATAGAATACCTAAGTTTATAGAGGAAATGCTTTATTCAGCAATGGAAGATTTTACATTAGATTTAATTGTTGGTAGTGATTCTTCTAGTAGAAGTTTAAGAATAGAACTTCCACATTTTACTTTAGTTGGAGCAACTACACGTACAGGAGATTTAACTGGACCTCTTAGAGATAGATTTGGTATAGTTTCTAAATTAAATTTCTATACAGTTGATGAACTTAAAGATATTGTAATTAGAACAGGTAAAGTACTTGATACTGAAATACTTCCTGATGCTGCATATGAACTTGCTAGAAGAAGCAGAGGTACTCCTAGAATTGCTAATAGATTATTTAAAAGAGTTAGAGATTTTGCCTTAGTAATGGGTAGTGGTGTAATAGACTTAGATATAACTAAAATGGCTTTAGATAAATTAAAAGTAGACTCTGAAGGACTTGATGAGACTGACTATAATTTCTTAAGAGCTATAATAGAAAAATTTGATGGTGGACCTGTTGGAATAGATGCTATAGCATCTAGTATAGGTGAAGAACAAACTACTATAGAAGATGTATATGAGCCTTATTTATTACAAAATGGTTTCTTAAAAAGAACAAGTAGAGGAAGAATTGTAACAGAAAAAACATATAAACATTTAAAAATAAATTATCAAGACAAATTATTATAAAAAAAGTGTAAATATACACTTTTTTATGTTATACTTAAAAAGTAGGTGAGTTATGAAAAAGATAGTAAATTTTTTTAAGTTAAAAGAACATAATACGAGTGTTAAAGTGGAAATATATGCTGGTATTGCTACATTCTTAGCTATGGCATATATATTAGTAGTAAATCCTAACAATTTACTTATAGATGGTAATATAGATCCTAGATGGTCATCTGTTTTTGTAGCAACAGCAATAGGTTCATTTATAGGTACTCTTTTAATGGCTTTAATAGCTAATAAGCCATTTGGAGCATCTAGTACCATGGGTGTTAATGCTATGATAGGTACAGTAATAGGTGGTAGTTTAGGTTTTAGTTTTTCTTATGGTAATGGTATGTTAATCATACTTTGTAGTGGTATAGTATTTTTCTTATTATCAGTTATACCAGTCGGTAAAAAAGGGTGTAAAGTATCACTTAGAGAAGCTTTGTTTGATGGTATGCCTAAATGTATAATAAATGCTGTTCCTGTAGGAATAGGTTTATTTATTACTTTTATAGGTCTTAAAAATAGTGGCATAATAATATCTAATAAATATACTTTATTACAATTATTAGATTTTGGTTCTAGTGAAAACTTTATGCTTGGTGGTCCTGCTTGGGGAGCTATAGTAACTTTATTTGGTTTAGTTGTAATAGCTGTTTTAACACATTATAAAGTAAAAGGATCTGTAATAATAGGTATATTATCATCTACTTTACTTGCAATACCAACTAAAGTAGCAAATTTAGATATATTACTTGGTAAAGTTGATAAAATAAGTTGGAAATTTTGGGAAAATATAAGTTCATACTTTAGTAATGATGGTGTCTTCTTATCAGTATTTAAAGAGGGATTTAATTTGCCAGATGGTTCATTATTTACCTTTATAATATTAGTAATGACTTTTATAATGCTAGATTTATTTGATACTATTGGTACTATTGTAGGATGTGCTACAAATGCTGGATTAAATGATGAAAATGGTAAACCAGAAGATTATAATAAAATTATGTATGCTGATTCAGCTACTACTGTTATGAGTGCTATAGTAGGAACTTCTACTGTAAGTACATTTGTAGAATCAGGTGCTGGAATAGCCGAAGGCGGTAAAACAGGTCTTACGGGACTTACAATTGCAATACTATTTTTACTTTCAATATTCTTTTTACCATTATTTGCATTTATACCAATAGAAGCTGCTTCATCAGCTCTTATATATGTTGGTGTGCTTATGATTAAAAATATCAAAACAATAGATTTTGATAATGTTATAGAATCAGTTCCTGCATTCTTAACAATTATAGTAATGCCTTTAGCATATTCTATAACTGATGGAATAGGTATAGGGGTAATAACTTATTTCTTTATAAATTTATTTATATATTTTATAGATTTAGTAAAAGGTAATAAAAAGAAATTTCCATTATCAATAGTAACAACATGTATAACAATATTATTCTTAATTTATTTTTTAGTACCAACAATAGTTTAATAAGGAAAAATAACATTTTTTTCCTTATTTTATTATAAAAATGTTTGTAAAATCATAAATTAATGTTATAATGTTAATGGCTTTTTTAATACACACGACACGGATTTTTACGCCTAGTGCCAATAGGTGGTGTAAAAAGTAGATGTGATCGGAGGAAAAAAACAAAAGGAGGAATGTTTATGGCAGTTGTTTCAATGAATTATTTACTTGAAGCAGGAGTTCATTTTGGACATCAAACAAAGAGATGGAATCCTAAAATGAAAGAATACATTTTTACATCAAGAGATGATATTTACATTATCGATTTACAAAAAACAGCTAAAGCAATTGAAGAAGCATATGTTGTGTTAAATAACATAGCTAAAAATGGAGGAAAAGTTTTATTTGTTGGTACAAAAAAACAAGCTCAAGATGCTACTAAAGAAGAAGCAATAAGATCAAATTCTTATTATGTAACTGAAAGATGGTTAGGTGGAACTTTAACTAACTTCAAAACTATTAGAAGAAGAGTTAAAAGATTAGAAGAAATCGAAAACATGGAAAAAGAAGGTTTATTCGAAGTATTACCTAAAAAAGAAGTTAGCGGTATTAAAAAAGAATACAATAAGCTAAATACTTTATTATGTGGTATTAGAGAAATGTATAAATTACCAGATGCTATGTTTATCGTAGACCCATCTAAAGAAGAAATTGCAATTAGAGAAGCTAGAATTTTAGGAATACCAGTATTTGGTATTGTTGATACTAATTGTGATCCTGATATGGTTGATTATGTAATCCCAGGTAATGATGATGCTATTAGAGCTGTTAAACTTATTTTAGGTGTAATGGCTAACGCTATCGTTGAAGCTAATGGTGGTGAAATGGTTGACTATGTTAGTGAAAAAGATAAAGAAAATGCATCTGAAATTATGCAAAAAGCTTTAGAAACTGTAAATAGAAATACTGATAAAGATGTAGAAAGAAAACCAAGAAAAGAATTTAAGAAAGATGGTTTTAAAAAAGACTTCAAGAAAGAAAAGAAAGAATTTAAAAAAGAAGAAAAAACTGAAGAAGTAAAAGCTGAAAAAACTAATAAAGTTGAAAAAGTTGAAAAAAAAGTAACTGAAAAAAAAGCCGTAGTTGATTTATCAACTAAAACAGTTGCAGAACTTAGAGAACTTGCAAAAGAAAAAGAAGTTAAAGGTTATTCAACTATGAAGAAAGCTGAATTACTTGAAGCTTTAAAATAAAATTATAATCTAGAAAGGAATTTTAATATGATAAGTGCTAGTTTAGTAAAAGAATTAAGAGAAAAAACTGGAGCTGGTATGCTAGATTGTAAAAAAGCTTTAGAAGAAACTAAAGGTAATCTAGAAGAAGCTATAGATTATTTAAGAGAAAAAGGAATTGCAAAGGCAGGAAAGAAAGCTGATAGAATTGCTGCTGAAGGTATGGCTGCAATCTTAGTAGATGGTAATGATGCTGTTATCGTTGAAGTAAATTCAGAAACTGACTTTGTTGCTAAAAATGCAGAATTTAAAGAATTAGTAAATACTATTTTAAATACAATTATTAAAAATGATCCTAAAACTAATGAAGATGTATTAGCATTAGAAACTAGTGAAGGAACTATTAATGATTTAATTATTGCAAAAACAAGTAAAATTGGTGAAAAACTAAGTTTTAGAAGATTTAATAAAGTAACTAAAAAAGATAGTGAATCATTTGGTTCTTACATCCATATGGGTGGAAAGATTGCTGTTTTAACTATTATTGATAATGCTGGAGAAGAAGTTGCTCGTGATGTAGCTATGCATGCTGCAGCTATGAGACCTAAATATGTAAGAAAAGAAGATGTTCCAGCTGAAGAAGTAGAAAAAGAAAGAAATGTATTAAAAGAACAAGCTATCAATGAAGGTAAACCTGTTGAAATCGCTGAAAAGATGGTTGAAGGTAGATTACGTAAATTCTATGAAGAAATTTGTTTAGAAGAACAAGCTTTCGTTAAAGATGGTGATATTAAAGTTTCAACATTTGTTAAAAATAATGGTGGAACTATTACTGATATGATTCGTTATGAAGTAGGCGAAGGAATGCAAAAAAGAGAAGAAAACTTTGCTGAAGAAGTTGCAAAACAAATGGAAGGAAAATAGGTGCATCGGCATCTTTTTTCTTTATGAAAAGTGAATTAAGACATAAATATTTAAAAAAGAGAATGGAATATAAAAATCCACTCTCTGATATGATTATATATAATAAAGTAATAAGAGGTATTCATAAATATGATAAAGTACTTATTTATGTATCTAAAGAAAATGAAGTAGATACTATAAATATAATAAAATACTGCTTACATAATAATATAAAAGTAGCAGTACCAAAGTGTAATAATAATGAAATGTTATTTTATTATATAGATAGTTTAGATGAACTTAGTTTAAATAAATATAATATATTAGAACCAAATAATAAAAGATTAGTTAGGAGTTATAAAAATAGTATCTGTATAACACCATCTATATTACTTGATAATAAAGGTAATAGAATAGGTTATGGTGGTGGATATTATGATAGATTCTTCACTAAATATGATGGATGTAAATTAGGTATTATTTATAAAGAATGTATGGTTGATGAATTATCTTTAGATAGTCATGATATTAAATTAGATTATATAATTACAGATTAGTAACTATAGCATAATTATTTAATTCATTTATAATATTATCATATTTATCTTTACTTAATATAACTTCATATGTTATAGATGTATCAAATTCTTTATAAGTTATGTTAGTATCTATAAGTAAATTATTTATAGTATTTAAATTTTCATATTTAAATACTATTTTTATTTTTAATATAGGAACATATTTAATTATGTTGGTACATTTTATAGCTTCACTACAAGAATTAGAGTAAGCTCTAACAAGTCCTCCAGCACCTAATTTAATACCACCAAAATATCTAATTACTACGCATAATATATTAGATAAATTATTTTTTTTAAGTACATTTAAAATAGGTACTCCAGCAGTACCACTAGGTTCACCATTATCACTAGCTTTTTCTTTATTCTGAATTATATATGCATAGCAATAATGAGTAGCATCTTTATATTCTTTTTTAATTTCATTTAATTTTATTTCTACTTCTTCTACATTATCTAATTTAATTAGATAAGTAATAAATTTAGATTTTTTTATTTCAATAGTATTTATAACATTATTTTCTATTATCATAAGTCACCACTTAAATTATATCATATTTTATGCTATAATTTAAATGGTGGTAATATGAAATCATTATTGTTAGTAATTGATTTACAAAATGAATTTATAAATGATAATACAAGATATTTAATTAAAAAAATAGATAAGTTGATAGATAGTAAAAAATATGATGATGTATTATTTACTAGATTCATAAATGATTCTAGATGGGATAATATATTAGAGTGGGATGGTTGTAAGGATAAAGAATCTATAGAAATACCTATTTCCACTAGAAATTATAAAGTAGTAGATAAGAGTATTTATACATCATTAAATGATGAAGTAAGAGATTATATTAGAAATAATAATATAGATATAATATACTTATGTGGAATTAGTACTGATTGTTGTGTACTTAAAACCGCTCTTGATATGTTTGAAGAAGGATATAATGTAAAAGTATTAAAAGATTATTCTATGTGTACTGTAGGAATTAATACTCATTTATCTATGATAGATATGTTAAAAAGAAATATTGGTTATAATAATGTAATATAGGTGATTTTATGCTTAAAGAAAAACTTTCTCTTTTGCCAGAAGTTCCAGGCTGTTATCTTATGAAGAATAAAGATAATGTTATTATTTACGTAGGTAAAGCTAAAAATTTAAAAAGAAGAGTAAATTCTTATTTTAATAGAGAACATACCGGTAAAACAGCAAAATTAGTTAGTGAAATAGTTGATTTTGAATATATAACTGTAAATAGTGAAACAGAATCATTAATTCTAGAAATTAATTTAATAAAGAAGTATGATCCAAAATACAATATTTTACTTAGAGATGATAAAAGTTATCCATATATAGAACTTACTAATGATAAAGTACCTAGACTTCTTATTGTAAGAAATTTAAATTTAAAAAAGAAAAAAGATAGGTTATATGGACCATATCCTAATGTAACTGCAGCAAGAACAACTGTTAATATGTTAAATAGAATATACCCTCTTAGAAAATGTAAAAATATGGGCAAAAAGGTATGTTTATATTATCATATTGGTGAATGTTTAGGATATTGTGAAAAAAAGGTTGATCCATTAGAATTAAATGAAATGGTAAGCGAAATAACTAAATTTTTAAATGGTGATGATACTTATATAGTAAAAAAAATAAAAGAAGAAATGACTATAGAATCTGAAAAGATGAATTATGAAAAAGCTAAGGAATTAAAAGATTTATTAGACTATATAAATATTACACTTACAAAACAAAAAGTTGAAATTAATGATAATATTTCTAAGGATGTTTTTGGATATTATGTATCTAAAGGATATTTAAGTATTCAAGTATTTTTTATTAGAAACGGTAAAATAGTTGGCAGACACTCTAAAATAATTCCTATGATTGATACTGAAAATGATGAATTAACTCGTTATATCGCAACTTTCTATGATAAAGGTGTAATTATTCCAAAAGAAATATTAGTTCCAAATATCGTAGATACTGAATTACTTAGTGATTATTTTAAAGTAAATATAAGTACTCCTATAAGAGGTGTTAAACATAGAATTGTTTTAATGGCTAATGAAAATGCTAAAACAAGTTTAGAAGAAAATTTTGAATTGATTAAAAAAGATGAAAGAAGAACAATAAATGCTAATGAATCATTAAGAAAATTACTTGGTATTCCTAAATTGGATAGAATTGAATTATTTGATAATTCTAATTTATTTGGTAATTATAATGTATCTGGAATGGTTGTATATGTAAATGGTAAGGAATCTAAAAATGATTACCGTAAATATAAAATACATGTGGATAAGAATGATGATTATGGTACAATGAGAGAAGTATTATATCGTAGATATTTTAGAGTATTATCAGATAATTTAGTAAGACCAGATTTAATAATAGTAGATGGTGCATTAGGACAATTAAATATAGCTTTAGAAGTATTAGATAAATTAGGCTTAGATATAAAAGTAGTTGGGCTTAAAAAAGATGATAAACATAATACTAAAGCACTTATAACTAAAGATAAGGAATATGAAATAGATAAAAATAGTGATTTATTTCATTACTTAGAAAGAATGCAAGATGAAGTACATAATTTTACAATAAATTATCATAGACAATTAAGAAATAAAGGTTCTTTATCTAGTTTACTTGATAATATTGATGGTATAGGTAAGAAAAGAAAAATAGAATTATTAAAGAAATTTAAAAATATAACAGAAATGAAAAATAAAAGTATAGAAGAATTAGAAGAAGTAGTTCCACACAAAGTAGCATTAGAACTATATGAGTTTCTAAAAGAGAGGTAATATGGCAAATATAAGAGTATTAGATGACTTACTAGCAAATAAAATTGCAGCAGGAGAAGTAGTTGAAAAATGTGCATCTGTTGTAAAAGAATTAGTTGAAAATAGTATAGATGCTGGTAGTGATGAAATTAAAATTGATTTAATAGATGCGGGTACTAAACTTATTAGAGTAACCGATAATGGTAAGGGTATGGATAAGAGTGATGCTACTATATGTTTTTTACGTCATGCAACTAGTAAACTTAAAACAGAAGAAGATTTATATAGAATTGATACGTTAGGTTTTAGAGGTGAAGCATTACCAAGTATTGCTTCTGTAAGTGATGTAGTTCTTAAAACATCAACAGGCGATATTGGAACTATAGTTCATATTAGTGGTGGTAAAACTATAAGTGTTCAAAATGGAGATTCTAGAAAAGGTACTATAATGGCAGTATCAAATTTATTTTATAATACTCCAGCAAGATTAAAACACTTAAAGAGTTTATATGCTGAACTAGCTAATATAACTGATTATGTAAATAAAATAGCTTTATCATTTCCAAATATTAAATTTACATTAACAAATAATGATAATATAGTAATATCTACAGATGGTAGAGGAGATTTACTTAAAACAATTAGAGATATATATGGTCTTGAAGTAGCAAAAGGTATGATAGAAATAAAAACTAGTGATGATGATTATGATGTGACAGGTTACATATCTAAACCAGAACTTCATCGATCTAGTAGAAATAATATGATTACTTTAGTAAATGGTAGAGTAGTTAGAAATAATGAAATAAATAAAGTTATAAATGATGCTTATCATGGATATAAACCAGATAATAGATATCCTATAGTCGTTATAAATATAGAAGTAGATCCAAGTTTAATAGATGTTAATATTCACCCCACAAAGATGGATATTAAATTTAGTAAATTAGAAGAATTGAAAGTTTTAATTGAAAATGTTATTAAGAGTAAATTAAATAAAAAAATACTTATACCGAAAGTAGAAGTAAAAACACCTATTTATGAGGAACAAAAATTAGAACTTAGTAGAATAGGTGAAGCTAAGCCTAGTTATGAAAATGAATTATTTGAAGAAATTCCTTTAGAAATAAATGAAGATTTAGAAGAAGTAACATTAGATTTAGAAGAAAAAGAAACTGATAGATTACCAGAATTATATCCAGTAGGACTTGTTCATGGTACATATATAGTATGTCAAAATGAACTTGGTATGTATCTAATAGATCAACATGCAGCTAAAGAAAGAGTAAATTATGAATATTATAAGGAAAAATTTGGTAATCCAATAAAAGAAAAAACAGCTATGTTAATACCGGTTACTGTAGAATTAACTGGTAGTGATAATGTTATTTTTAAAGAAAATATAGCATTTATGAATAGCCTAGGATTTAAAGTAGAAGAATTTGGTATAAATAGTTATATAATAAAAGAACATCCTACGTGGTTACTTAAAGGATATGAAGAAGAAGCTATTAAGAAAATAATAGATTTAATTGTTCATTTTGAAAAAGATTTTACTATTGAAAAATTTAATGAAGCAATGGCTACTATGCTAAGTTGTAAATTGAGTATAAAAGCAAATCAAAATATTACATTAGAAGAAATGGAAAATCTTATAAATGACTTAAGAAAATGTAAAAATCCATTTAACTGTCCACATGGTAGACCAACCCTTATATTTTATTCTAATAGTGAACTTGAAAAACTATTTAAAAGAAGCGGATTCTAAAAAAAAGACACATATGTGTCTTTTTAATTTAATGTATATTTTTTTTCAAATGCTTTAGATAATTCATCACAAGTAACTGCACCATAAAGATTTGTAGTATGTTCTAAATCACATAATTCATCATGAACTAAATATGATAAACAGAAATATGCTTCATACATAGATTCAGTTTCTCCAAGGACAGATACAATATTACCAAAATTAGCATCCCATTCTTCTTCACTTACACATCTTGGGATTTGTTGTTCTAATATTACATTAGCAAGTTCCCCTAAAATAACTTCTTTTTTTATACCACTATTTAGTAGTCTTTGATATACTAATGCTCCATATTTAACATGTATTTCATGATAATCAGGATTTAGTACATCATTTAACTCATCAATGTGATCTTGATAATATTTACTTATTTCTTCATTTAAATTAGTAGAAGAAATAGGATTCTTTTCATATCCTTCTAGTAGTGATTCTGCACTTTCTAATTTTCTTTCCTCACTTATGCTACTAATAGTTTCACTAGAAGTTTCCATTTCACTAGCATTTAAAAATTCTAAGTCTTCATAGATATTTCCTTCACTTACATTAGCAACTGTTTCATAAACTTTATCAGGTTCGTCATAAGTTATCACTTCGTTTAATGTAGTTTTACACCCTGTAAATGTACCAACTTCTAGTAAAACCAATCCCATAGCTGCAAATTTTTTAACATTATTAACTTTTAATTTCATAAATCTCCTCTCAAGTACAAGTATATTAACACCAAAAAATAAAACTGTCAAATTATACTTTTTTTGACATTTTTTACTATCTATAAAGACTATAATATAGTAGGTGATAATATGAAAAAATATTTATTAACAATAGTTCTTGCACTAATAACAGGTATTTTATTATCTAAAGTATTTTTTAATCAATATAGTGATAAAAAGAGTTTAAAAACAGTATTTGAAAAAGGTGAAACTTTATATTTTGCACGTCAAGGAATATATTCATCTTTAGATTCCGTAAAAGAACATACTATTAAAATGAGCTATTATATTTATAGAGTAGTAGATGATAAATACTATGTTTACTATGGTATAACTAAAGATTTGGATAATTATGAAAAGATTGCAGGAAATATGAAAGAATTAGGGTATGATAATTATAGAGAAGAAATAGTAGTATCTTCTAAATCATTTTTAGAAACATTAGAACAATATGATATGCTCTTAAGAGAAACTACTGATAATTCAATTGTAAATGCAATTTGTAATCAAGTATTAACATCATATGAGGAGTTGGTATTAAATGGGAGTGAAAATTAAAGATTTACCAGTAGATGATAGGCCTATAGAAAGAATGATAAGTAATGGAGCTAAAGCACTTACTAATGAAGAATTACTAGCAATAATAATAAAAACTGGTACTAAAAATAGTTCTTCAAAGGAATTAGCTGGTACTATCTTATCAAAAATAAAAGATATAAAAGATGTATCAAATTTAAGAATAAATAATTTAACAACTATAAAAGGAATAGGAATAAATAAAGCTTCTACAATATTAGCATCTATAGAATTAGGTAGTAGATTAAATAATAATATAAAAACAATAAATAATACAACATTTAATAACGCAAATACTATTTATAATTACTATAAAAATATATTAAAAAATGAGAAACAAGAATATTTTTATGTTATATATTTAAATAAAAAATTAAAAATAATAGATAATAAAATGTTATTTAAAGGAACCGTTGACTATAGTTTAGTTCACCCTAGAGAAATATTTAAGGAAGCGTATTTATTAAGCGCTAATTATATAATATGCATACATAATCATCCAACAGGAAATACATTACCTAGTAATGATGATTTTAATATTACAAAAAATATAAAAAGCGTCGGTGAAATACTTGGTGTATATTTAATAGATCATATAATAATTGGTAGTAATAACTATTATAGTTTTAAAGAAAATAATGATATTTAATTAAAAATGTATTATAATAAAAATAGGTGACTTATGAGAAAATTAGATACAAAATACGTAATAGTTATAATACTTTTAATTATTGCCATTGTACTTGGAATAATAAGTATTAATATGAAAAAAGAAAATTTAAATTTCTTTGAAAAGTTTATAAAAGACTCTACATATGTAGTAAGTAATGTTATATCTTCACCAGTAAGATTTATAAAGAAAAATATAAATAAAACAACTACAAAAGATGATTTATATAATAAATATATCAAACTTAAAGAAGAATATGATAGTATAGAGTTTGATAAAGCTAGAATAGATGAACTAAAAAAAGAAAATAAAGCACTCAAAGAAATGTTAGATATCAAAAGTGATTTAGAAGGATATAAAGTATTAAATGCAACAGTTATAAATAGAAATGTAGGATATTTTTATGATACTTTATCTATAGACAAGGGAAGCCATAGTGGTATAAAACCGGATATGGCAGTTGTAACTAGTAAAGGACTAATTGGTAAAGTAATTAAAACATCAACTTTAACTAGTACTGTAAAGCTACTTTCATCTGATAGTTTAAATATGAAAATATCAGTAAAAATAAAAGTTTCAGATGAATACTATTATGGTTTATTAACTGGATATGATAAAGATAAAAAAGCTTATATAATAGAAGGAATTAGTAATAATATTGATATTCCTAATGATTCAGTTGTAACAACAACAGGAATGAGTGAAATATTTCCAAGTGGTATCTTAATTGGTAAAGTAAGTGAATCAAATACTGATAATTTTGAATTATCTAAAATTATATATGTAAAGACAGATGTTAATTATGATAACATAGAATATGTTACAGTATTAAAAAGGGAAAGTTAATGATACTTGTTTTAATATCTCTTATATTAGATGGAATAGTAAGTGTTTATACAAATAATACAATACTTATACCACTATTTACCTTAACATCATTAGTATACATATATAAATATTATGAAAAAAAAGAAAACATATATTTTCTAATTGCACTAATAATTGGTATTTTATACGATTCACTATATACAGACATAATATTATTAAATTCATTAGTATTTTTATTTTTAGCAGTTATAATAAAAATACTTAATATATATTTATCTCATAAATTAAGCAGCACTATAGTAAAATTATTAGCAATAATAATTTTATATAGAATTACCACTTATTTAATCTTAGTATTATTTAATTATATAGATTTTAACTTTATTTATTTATTTAAAAGTATATATTCATCAGTACTAATAAATATCATTTATTTAATTATAGTGACTTTAATTTACAAAAAAATAAGTTCTAAGTAACTTATTTTTTTAATACTATAAACTAGGTGATAATATGAAAATCGAAGATTTAATAAAAACCAAAAAAACAAATAAAATTAATTTAAGTAAAATACTATTATTACTAGTATTATTTTTAATATCGCTAATTTTAATTAAAAGTAATAAAAATTTTAAGGATAATTTTTATAAATATGTATTTGAAAATAATATAACATTTGCAACTATAAATAAAACATATGAAAAATATTTTGGCAAACCAATTCCTTTTGATAATTTAATAAAAGAAGAAATGGTATTTAATGAAAAATTAGTATATTCAAGTAAAGAATCATATAAAGAAGAAACAAAAAGCATAAATAATCCAAGTGAAAGT
>OJAW01001349.1_pt1 | contig 14429 bp, 17 predicted proteins | sample 1589151 | NCBI WGS metagenome assembly OJAW01 (sample SAMN03283290) | human gut metagenome | biome: human-associated habitat; material: feces | host: Homo sapiens | place: Peru | collected 2012 | reverse complement strand
GGCTATATATCAAGATTTTATTTTGCAAATTTTGGATGACTTTCTTATTATATTATATAAAATAATATTTCAAAAAAAATCACACTCGTTTCTATAACGATTATAACATTTATTGGTTAAGTTGTAAATTATACCATTTCATATAATTTCAATATTGATTTTTTATTATTAGTTTTTTTAGCTAATTCCATAAGTTTGATGACATCTATTTTACACTCTTCCATATATTTATGAACTATTTCTTTTACTTTTTCATCTTCAACTTCAATATTTATATCATCAGGATTATTTAATATTTCAAATAATTGAAGATATAAATAATTTTCATCAGTGATTGGTATTCTTGGTTTTCTTATTGTTACTTTTAATTGTTTATTATAATACTCATTATTATTTGGGCATTCATTGGTTATAATATACACCTCATTTGGCACCTGGGTGGTTAATCCAATATTATTAAATAAAGATGCTCCAGTATAGTAACCTTTGTGACCATCTGTATCGTATAGATATTTTTTTGTAATTACTTTGTCTGGATTTAATAACTTAGGTCCAAAAGCACCTTGTAAAGGTTTATAATAAATTCCTTTTACAAATTGAACAATAACATTTTTCTTTACTAATCTATTAATATATACATATATTTTTTTAATAGTTTTTTCATATAAGTTGTTATTCTTTATTAACCTTTTAAAGTAATCTTTAATATCTTCAATAAATATTGGTTCATCAAATGGACATTTATTTATATAAGATACCAGTAATTCATTATAGTTCATAATAACCATCTCTTGTTATTGAAATATTAATTTTATGTTGCACAAGCAACATTTCAATAACATTATATAAAAATTCAATGTAGTTGTCAATAGAAATTAAATAATATGATATAAACCTAGTAATATAAGAAGAATTATACCAATTAAACTTGCATATTTACCAATAAATTTATTAGAATATTTACCTATTAATAAACCAATGGCTGTAAATGAAAAACTACATACTGAAAAAATAAAACTTGCTAACATAAATTTATTAGTAATTTCACTTATACCTAAACCTATAGTAAAAGAGTCAATGCTTACACTAAATGCTAAGAATATTAAACTAATTAAATTAATATTTATATTTAATTCCTCTTTTTTAAAATATTGTATTGCTAAATTTACTCCTAGAATAATAAGAATTAAACCTAAAACTATGTTACTTGCTATATTAAAATAATTCATTATGGTAATACCTATTTTATTACCAATAATGGGCATAAAAAAGTGGAATATACCTACTATAAAAGGAAATGATGTTAAAAATTTATTATTCTTTATTAATGCTCCCATGCTTAAAGATAAAGAAAAAGTATCCATTGATAAGGATACTCCTATTAAAATAATGGATACTAATTCTTGCATATTATCACCAATTAATTATATGTGAAATACAATTTTATATACAAGCTATTATAACAAAAATAAAATAGCAAATCCAGTAATAATTATAATTGATAATATAATAATTGATTGTACAGACTTTTTTTAATTTAAAATAATAAATTAAATAAATTTAACTATTTTGAATTATTAACTTTACAACATCTTTTAGTGAAAAATATTCTTTTAAATCTTCTGATACTGTTACTAAACCACCTACTATTACAAACTCATGAATACAAAATAAACACAACGAGAATAAACTTATGGCAAATATTATTAACAAATTATTTTTTCTTTGCTTATCATATTTTTTTTGTGTCAATTTTATCTTCTTTTGTTGTTCCAATTACAGCATCATCTACTTCAGATAATAAAATTAATGTTTCAATATTTGGTAAGTTTCTGTTATTTTCATAACTACTTATTGCTTTAGCACTGATATTTATTTTTTGTGCTAATTCTTCTTGATTCTTTTTCCTTTCTAAATTTTGCTATGTTTTTTCCAACATTCATACATACTCCTCTTTCAAAATACATAATACCACATTTTAAATTAATGTGGTACCTATTTATTCGAGAGTTAATATTTATTTATTAATTCTTGGATGTATGAAGTGTAAGTTATATCATCATAATTGGTTTCATTTGCTTCAAGCAAACATAATGGAGGAAATAAAACACACCACCAATTGTCACCGAGACCATCACCTAAAGTTATAACTAATGATTCATAGTTTCCTTCTTTGTATGTTACTCCTTTATAATTCTTTTCTGGAAAGAAATTTAAACCATAATTTATATTATATTTTGTATTATATTTATCTATTACATGATTTATTTTATATAGATTGTTATTTATTTCAGTTTTGGTTTCTTCTTTTGTATTTGAATTCGTTAAAATATCTCCGATGATTGGTTCTAATTCATTTCTTATTTCTATCTTTTCTTTTTGGTCTTCGATAGAATTACTATTTGCTATTATTCTAAATCTAATGGCATCTTCTGGTATTAATATTTTGGTTTCTTCTTTATTTACTAAAACTAATATTGTTACTATAAATAGACATACTATTATTTTTTTCATATGTTATCACCTTAAAAAGATAATGGGAAGAATAATAATTATTTATTCAAAAAAAATAAATAAATATCTTGGTAAACCTTGTAAATCATTTTCAAAATTGTATTTTAAATTTAATTCTTTTACTAAAGGTTCTAGTAATTCTTTTTGGTTATCACCGATTTCAAAAGCCATTATTCCTGGTGAATTTAAATTATCTAAATGTTTATTTAATATTTCTTTATAGAAATATAGACCATTATCTTTAGCAAATAATGCAATGTTTGGCTCATTGTTTTTTACCTTTTCTTCTACAAAACCATCATATGGAATGTAAGGAGGGTTTGATATAATTATGTCATAGTTGTTAGTTAAACTATCTGTCATACTCTTATTTATAAATGTTATTTCTGTGTTATTAAGTTGAGCATTAGTTTTAGCAAGAGATAAAGCATCCTCGGAAATATCTAAAGCTGTTAAGTTACAGTCCAAATTTTTTTTTAAAGAAATTGCTATACATCCACTGCCTGTTCCGAGGTCAATGATATTTATTTTGTTAGTAAAAATTCTTTTGGCATATTTAATTGTTTTATCCACTAGTAATTCAGTTTCATATCTAGGTATTAATACTCTTTCATCAACATTTATAATTGAACCATAAAAATTTACATTACCAATTAAATATTGAGGTGGATAATTTGTTAGTTTATCTAATAATTCTTCAGTGTTGGGATATTTCTTAGTTAAAATTATCCACTCAGGTTCACTGATATAATCTGGTTTCATGTTACCTCCTTAAATTGAAAAAGCTGGTCTACTCTAAAGACATACCAGCTAGTTTTAATTTTAAATCTTCAGTTATTAAAGCTTCAATAACTGGTTCTAGTTCTCCATTCATAACTCTATCTAAAGTCATTGTTGAGAAATTTATTCTATGGTCCGTGACACGATTTTGTGGATAATTATATGTTCTTATCTTTTCTGAACGGTCACCGGTTCCAATTTTTGATTTTCTTTCAGCTCCGATTGCACTTTCTTGTTTATGCATTAATTCATCATTAATTTTAATTTTTAAAAGTTGCATTGCTCTTTCTTTGTTGCGAAGTTGACTTCTTTCAGTTTGACATGTAACAACTACTCCAGTTGGAACATGAGTTATACGAACTGCTGAGTTGGCGGTGTTAACTGATTGTCCACCAGCTCCACTAGAATGATATACATCTATTTTTAAATCACTTTCTTTAATATCGATATTGACATTATCAACTTCTGGCATTACAAGAACTGTTGATGTTGATGTATGTACCCTTCCTTGTGTTTCTGTTACAGGTACTCTTTGAACTCGGTGTGAACCACTTTCATATTTTAATTTACTATAAACATTAGCACCTTTTACCATGAATTCTATTTGAGAATATCCTCCACTAGTACCTTCTAGAGCATGAATAACTTCAATCTTCCAACCATTTGCTTCAGCATAGTATGAATACATTCTAAATAAGTCTCCGGCGAAGATATTTGCTTCATCTCCTCCAGCTGCTCCTCTTATTTCCATAATAACATTCTTACCATCGTTTTCATCTTTTGGTACTAATAAAACTTCTAACTCATGATATAACTTATCTATTACATTAGTTAAATTATCTATTTCTTCTAAAGCTATTTCTCTTAGTTCTGGGTCATTTTCCATAACTTTTGCTTCTTCTAAATTGTTTTTAGCTTGTTTATATTTTTGATAAGTCTTTACAGTTTCTTCTAAATCGCTTTGTTCTTTTGATAATTCTTTTACTTTATTAAAATCATTTAGTATTTCAGGATTTGATAAATCCTTTGTTAATTCATTATATTTTTCTTCTATAGCATCTAATCTATTAAACATTTTATCTTTCCTTTCTTTTTTAGTTATAATAAATATTTAAAGTAGAGCTATAAATTACTTTCATCAAGGTCATCAACTACAACTAAATCTGCTAAATCATCATCTGGAACATCATCAGTATCATCATCTTTGTCATAGAAGATATCATCATCTTCTTCAATGTCTTCATCTTCCATGTCATTTTCATCTTCTTCGTCTTCTTCATCATCCATATCAAAAACAATATCTAATTTATGTCTTGATTGTAAATCCCAATAACCTTTGTCTAACATAACAAATTTTTTGTTGATAGACATTAGTTCAAAGAAATCCATTAATTCTTCATCAATTCTTTCTTCAGGTAATTCTAAAACATTGATTACTTTAGCAAAAATATCACGAAGTTTCATTTTTTTGCCACTTTCTTGTAATATTAATAAAGCAATGTCATCATAACCCATTAATTCTAATTCTTCTTTTGGTATTTGCTTTAATTTCATAAATCATTTCTCCTTACATTTGTTCTGGTGGGATAACCCCGATTAAATCTAGGGCATTAAATAATGTTTGTTTAACACCTTTTATTAAATTTAAATTTTCCAAAGTTTCTTGTTCGTTACTGGTTAGTACACGATTTTTTGCATAGTATAAATGGAATAAACTAGCAAGTTCATATACATAGTTAGTAATTAAATGTGGTAATTCTTTTAATGCCGCATTTTTTACTACTTCTGGGAACTCATAAACTTTTTCTAAAACATTATATGATGTATTGTCATTAATTGCAATATATTTTTCACATTTTTCAATATTTTCTTGTCCTTTTAAGATTGAACAAATTCTTGCATAGGCATAACATACGTAAAATACTGGGTTTTCATTTGATTTACTTTTAGCTAAACTTAAGTCAAAATCCATTTGAGTATCTAAGCTATATTTAGAAAAATAATATCTTGCTGCATTTACTCCGACTTCATCGATTAGTTCTTTTAATGTTACTGATTTACCTGTTCTTTTACTCATTTTTACAACTTCACCATTTTCTACAAGGCGCACAAGTTGTAATAATTTTACTTCTAATTTTTCTGGGTCATTTCCTAGAGCTTTTACACTACTTTTTAAACGTGCTACATATCCATGATGGTCTGCTCCGAATATGTCAATCATTTTATCAAAGCCACGATTAAATTTATCCATGTGGTATGCGATATCTGGTAAAAAGTATGTTGGTATACCATCTTCTTTAATTAATACATGGTCTTTATCATCAAACAAAGCACTACATTTAAACCATGTTGCTCCATCTAATTCATAAGTGTAGCCATTTTTATTTAAAATATTCACAACACCCATTAAATCATATTTTTCTGATAAAGCTTTTTCACTGGTTTTAACATCATATTTAATTCTATATTCTTTTAAATCATCAAATATATGCCCAACCATTTCATTTGTACCTAACTTTTTAAAATAATCTAAATCATTATTTAATAATGTATCTTTGTATTCTTCATAAAGTTTGCTCGCAATTTCAATTATTTCTTTTCCATAATATCCATTTTCAGGCATGTTTGCTGGAAGTCCACAAGCTTCTTGATAACGAGCTAGAATTGATAAACCTAAGTTAGTTATTTGATTTCCTAAGTCATTAATGTAATATTCTGTTGTTACATCAAAACCACTAAATCTCATGATACGAGCTAGTGAGTCACCATAAGCACCGCCACGAGCATTTCCTAAGTGTAGTATTCCTGTTGGATTGGCACTTACAAACTCTATATTTATTTTTTTGCCATTACCAATATTTGAACTACCATATCTTTCTTTTTCTTCTAAAACTTTATTTAGATTTGCAAATAAATAATCTTTACTTACAAAGAAGTTTATAAATCCTGGAGCTTTTACTTCTATTTTTGTTATATTTTCATCACTTATTTTACTAGCAATATTATTTGCTATTTCTAAAGGATTTTTCTTTAAAACTTTAGCTAATTTCATCGCAATATTACTTGAATAATCTCCATTTTCAGATAATGCTGGTTTACTTATTTCAATTTCTGCTTCAACATTTAATTCTTCTAAGACTTTTTTAATTAATTCTTTTAATAATTCTTTCATTTTTCCTCTTTTCTGGTAATTTCTATTACCTTTTTTTCATCCGCTAAGCTATATGTTAACCTTATTATATTATCTTCTTCAAAATAATTTGTATTTATATTATATTTTAAATCATTACTTGCAATTTTTACGGTTAATATGTTGTTATTAAAATCAACTCTGAATATATCTTCAGGACTTCTTCGTTCATAGATTTTATTTTGTAAATCTACAACATGAGTGCCATATTCATCGATGTAATAAATGGTATTGTCTATAAATTCTACATCTTTATTTAGTTCTTCGATAACAATTTCTTCACCATCGAATAACCTCCAGTCGATTTTCATGCACACATCACCTCTTTTTTTCTCACATATTATAACAAACTTTGTATTAATTGTATAGTAAAATTGCATATTTTTTTGAAACTTAACTCATACTACTTTTAGGTGATGCCTTTTGAGAGCCATGAAATTTTTTGTTAAATCATTTATATTCTTATTTATTTCTTTTGTGGTTATCATAATAAGTCTTTATGTTTATGCTTATTTGAGCCCAAAATTGGATTTGAAAACTAGTGGAAGTTTATATCTTTATGATAATCAAAATGGACTTATTTACCAAGGGTCTAGAAGTAATGAGTGGGCTAATTTAGAGGATATAAGCCAGTATTTGCTTGATGCAGTTGTGGCTGTTGAAGATAAAAATTTTTATAATCACCATGGGTTTGACTATCCGAGAATAGCGAAAGCGATGTTAACAAACATTAAGAAGAAAGCGATTGTTCAAGGTGCTTCAACTATATCTCAGCAATATATTAAGAATTTATATTTGGATTTTGATAAAACTTGGGAAAGAAAGATTGAAGAAGCTTTTTTAACATTAGAATTAGAAGTACATTATAATAAGGATGAAATATTAGAAGGTTATTTAAATACAATTAATTATGGTCAAGGGAACATGGGGATTGTTAATGCTGCAAGTTATTATTTTAATAAAAAACCTAAAGATTTAACTTTAGAAGAAGCTATTATTTTGGCAGGTATTCCTAAAAATCCTGCAGGTTATAATCCTGTTAGTAATTATGATGCATCTGTTAAACGCGCTTGGGTTGTTGCTAAATCTATGCTTAATAATAAATATATTGATGAAGATACATATAATAATTTGTTTAAAGAAAAATTAGAAATTTTTGGTCAAACTAAAAATAATAATCTACAAATGATTATGTATTATCAAGAGGCTGTTTTAAATGAACTTTCTAATATAAAAGAAGTTCCAGCTTCATTAGTAAATGCTGGTGGTTTAAAAATATATACTACACTCGATTTAGAAGAACAAACTAATATGGAAGAAAGTATTTTAAATAATAAAGTTGATGATGATTTACAAGTTGCAAGTGTTATTGTTGACCCGAAGAGTGGTGCTGTTAAAGCTTTAACTGGTGGTATGAATTATGCTAAAAGTCAGTATAATAGAGCTTTAAAAAGTAAAAGACAAGTTGGGTCAACTATGAAACCATTTTTGTATTATGCAGCGTTAGAAAATAATATGACCATGTCAAGTAGTTTTAGAAGTGAAGAAACAACATTTAATTTATCAAATGGGAAAACTTATGCTCCACAGAATGCTGGAAATATCTATGCTAATAAAGAAATAACTATGGCTGCAGCATTAGCTTTATCTGATAATATTTATGCTGTTAAAACTAATTTGTTTTTAGGGGTAGATAAAATGATTGATGTTGCTAAAAGAACTGGTATTGAAGCAAATTTAGATGAAGTTGCATCTCTTCCTTTAGGTACTAGTGAAATAAATATTTTAGATTATGCAACTGGTTATACAACATTTGCATCGGGTGGATATAAGAAGAACTTATATTTTATAGAAAGAATTGAAGATTTAGATGGTAATTTGTTATATCAACATGAAACTGAAAATAGTTTAGTTATTAATCCAAACTATACTTATATATTGAATGAAATGATGAGATCCACTACTAATGAAGCTTATGTTGATTATACAACTCCGACCGCTTTAAATATCGCTGCAAATTTAACACATAAATATGCTTTAAAAACTGGGTCTACTAATACTGATTATTGGATTGTTGGTTATAATCCTGATAGAATGATAATGATGTGGATGGGTTATGATGATAATAAAAATGTGGATGGTAATGTTAGAAATAGTGCTAAGAAAATATGGGCTAGTACAATTGAAGCTTCCCTAGAAAATATCGGAGATAATTGGTATGATACTCCGAAAAATGTTGTGGCAATTCCTTTAGATGCTGTAACTGGTAAAGTTACTAATAATCAAAATAAAGCTACTTTATACTATTATGTTAAAGGTAGTGAACCTGGTGTTACTAATGAACAATATGTTATGAGTGAAGAAAAAGAAAAAGACTAGATATTTTTAATTTTTTATAATATAATTGTATTAGGTGATAAAGATGTATAATTATCCTTTTAAAGAAAATGAAGAACATGTGTTAAATGAAACAGAAAACGTTAATATTAAATTTGCTAAAAGATATATGCTTGTTAATATTTTGTTAACTAATAAAAATGTTTTAGTATTTTATGATACTGAAAAAGATAATGCTATGAAAGCTGGAGGAACACAAATAATGCCTCAGTATGAAATAGTTTTTAAAATTGATTTAGGTAATATGGATTATAAAATAAATGAAGAAGATACAGTAGTTAATATTGATGGTAATGAAGTTATTTTATATAATTTTAATTTAAAAAATTTCATAGAAAAAGATGATTAATTATCATCTTTTTTAATTATTATATTTATATGATATTCGTTTGGCAAACTCATTTCTTCTAGTTTAACCTTGTTGCTATCTAAATTTAGGTCACGGATTGTTTTTATAACATAATTTAGATAATCATTGTTTTCATTATTTGTTGGAGTTTCTGGAAAATCTAGCATTTCAATTTCTTCAGTTTGACTTTCAGGTACAACATTTTCTTGTTTTGGTATTTCAAATGTTGGGGTAACTTCAGTTGTATCTAAGTTTACTGCAGTATCTTCAAGAAAATTAAAGAATTTGTTTGGCATTTTTTCAGGATTTGAGAAGAATGCATCTGGGGTAATTGGTGTTGTATCAATTAATTCTTCAGGTTCTTCATGTGATACGATATCTTTACTTTCTAAAGCATTTGAAAATATGTCTTCAATACTTGTTAGATTTTCTTCTTTTGGTTCATCATGAGTTTCTTCAGTTTTTATAACATTAACTGGAGTTTCAACTGGAGGTAATGTATCAATCTTTTTTATTTCATCTTCAAGTTGTTTTACTGTTAATCTTTCATTTATTATTTTATTTAATAATTCTTTTTGTTTTTCATGTGATGGAACTTTTAGTAAAGTTCTAGCATGTCTTTCTGATATTTTTTCTGCCAGAATTGCTTCTTGAACTGCTTCATCTAGTGTTAATAACCTTAATTTATTAGAAATTGCTGATTGAGATAAGCCCATTTTTCTTGCTAATTCTTCTTGGGTCATATAACCTTTGTCAAGAAGTGCTTGGTAAGAACGTGCTTCTTCAATAGCTGTTAAATCTTTTCTTTGAATATTTTCAACAATTGCTACTTCAGCTGATGTATTATCATCAAGATTAGAGATTACTGCAGGTACTGAAGCAAGTCCAGCAAGTTTAGCTGCTTTATATCTTCTTTCACCAGCAATTATTTCATATTTATCATTTTTTCTTCTTAAAACTAGTGGTTGAATAATACCATGTTGTTTAATAGAAGATGCTAAATCTGAAAGCGATGCATCATCAAAAGATAACCGTGGTTGAAAACGGTTAGGAATTATGTCCTCGATAGGAACTTGTAATATTGTTTTTTCCATTTGTGTATTATTCACTTAAATCAACCCTTTATCATCTATAATGATACATTATTTCTTAGATTTTTGCAAGGGGCTTTTTAATAATTTTTTCATAAGGCCTTAATTCACTAGGTAATGTATCATTTATTTTTTTTATCTTAACAATATTTCTTGCTCCACCTTCATTTGGTAAAGAAAAAGTTTTAATTTCTATAACTTCTCCATGAGACTTAGTAATTGCAGGCATGCTTTTTGCAATTTCTTCTTTATTACCACCTTTTAAAGCAATGAAATATCCACCATTTTTTATAAGGGGCATAGCAAGTTCTGTTAAAATAGGCATGTTAGCTACTGCTCTAGCTGTTATAACATCATAAGAATTTAATCTTTCTTTTCTTATATTTTCTACTCTTGTGTTGATAAGTTCAAGGTTATCAACACAAATTTTTTCTTGTAATTCTGTTAAGAACTTTATCTTTTTATTATTACTATCTAATAAAGTTACCCTTAATTCTGGGAAAAATATCTTTAAAACCATTCCTGGGAAGCCTGCTCCAGTACCAAAATCTAGAAGATTTTTACAAGTATTTAAATCAATTACTTTGGTTAGTGTTAAACTATCGTAAAAATGTTTTAAATAAATATCTTCTAAATTAGTTATCGCTGTAAGGTTAGTATGTTCATTATATTCTTGTAAAAACTTAGCATAAATATCTAATTTTTCCAATATTTCTTTCGTAGGATTTAAACCTAAAGATTTTACTTCTTCAATAAATTCATTAATTGTCATTTTTGCCATATTCCTTTTTTAAATAAATTGTTAAAACTGAGATATCAACTGGGTTTACTCCACTGATACGTGATGCTTGAGCAATTGTTTTTGGTCTTATTTTTTCTAATTTTTGACGAGCTTCACTAGCTAAGTTGGTAACTTTTTGATAATCAATATCTTCAGGTATTTGTTTTTCTTCTAATTTTGCTAATTTTTCAACTTCTTTATAGGCTTTTTTAATATAACCATCATATTTAGCATTTATTTCTACTTGTTCTTTTACTTCATCTGTGTAAGTTAAACTTATAAAATTTTCAATAAATTTTAAAGTTATTTCTGGTCTTTTTAATAAATCATAATAATTTAAACCTGTCAAAGGTACATTTACGTTATTTTCATTAAATATTTTTGTTACTTCACTGGTTATATGAAGAATATTTTCTTGTAAATATTTAGTTAATTCTTTTATTTTTTCTTCTTTATCTAGTAATCTTTCATATTGTTCTTCAGTAATTGTTCCAATATCATGAGCATAGTGGCGAAGTCTTAAATCAGCATTATCATGTCTTAATATAAGGCGAAATTCTGCACGAGAAGTTAACATACGATATGGTTCAATTGTTCCTTTTGTTACTAAATCATCAATTAAAACACCAATGTAAGCATCACTTCTTTTTAGGATTAAAGCTTCTTTATTATCTACTTTTAATGAGGCATTTATACCAGCGATTATCCCTTGGCCAGCAGCTTCTTCATAACCACTTGTACCATTGATTTGACCTGCAGTAAATAAATTTTCTAATACTTTATTTTCTAGTGATGGCTTTATTTGTAATGGGTCAATGGCATCATATTCTATTGCATAAGCATATTTTGTTATTTCGGCATTTTCTAACCCATGTAAGCTATGAACCATTTTTTCTTGAACATCTTCTGGCATACTCGTGGAAAAACCTTGTAAATACCAATCATCATAGTAAAGACTTTCTGGTTCTAGGAATAATTGATGTCTTTCTTTATCTGCAAATCTTACTATTTTATCTTCAATTGATGGACAATATCTTGGACCTACACCAGTTGCATATCCACCATACATTGCAGATTTATCAAGGTTATCTCTGATAATTTGATGAGTTAATTCATTTGTGTATAATAAATAACATGATTTTTGGTCTTCGATGTTGTATGAAGGACCAAAGTCATTTGAAAAAGTCCAATAAGTGTTATCACCATGTTCTTCACTCATAACAGAAAAATCTATAGAACTTTTCTTTATTCTTTGAGGTGTTCCTGTTTTTAATCTAATTATTTTTAAACCATATTCATTTAATTTTGTTGATAAATAGTTACTTCTTCTTTCTCCATGAGGTCCTCCGGGAGTATTTTTACTACCAACTAAAATATTTCCACGTAAATAAGTACCAGTTGTTAAAATTACTGTTTTACCAAATATTTTTTCATTATTTTCAGTAATAACTCCTTTTACTACGTTTTCTTCAACTATTAAATCTTCAACTAATGCTTCTTTTATTTCTAAATTAGGCATTTTCATTAAATATTCTTGCATGTTTTTAGGGTATGTAATTTTATCTGCTTGAGCACGAAGACTTCTTACAGCAGGGCCTTTAGAATTATTAAGCATTTTGATTTGAATGTGTGAAATATCTGCGATATGTCCCATTAAACCACCGAGAGCATCAACTTCACGGACAATTATCCCTTTGGCAGTTCCTCCAATTGATGGATTACATGGCATGTCCCCGATATTTTTGATATTTCCTGTTATAAGTAATGTTTTTTTACCCATTTTAGCAGCGATATGACTAGCTTCAATTCCAGCATGTCCTCCTCCTACTACTATAACATCATACATTTTTTTCACCTACTTTCCTAGACAAAAATTACTAAATATTTTGTCTACTAGTTCATTATCATAACTGTCCCCAATAATTTGTCCTAGATACTCCCAGGCACTTTTTAAATCTATTTCTATCATATCAACAGAATAGCCATTATCTAAGTTACTTTGGGCACTTATCAAAGCTTCATGAGCTTTATTTATTAAATCTATTTCTCTTAGATTACATAGATAACTCATATCTTTATTTACAATATTATCTAAATTTAATTTAGTAATTATTCTTTCTTTTAATTTATCTAAACCATTTATATCTATGGTATTTCCATAAATTACATCTTGTAAATTAGTTGATAATACTAATTTTGTTTCTAAATCCATTTTATTTACAAAGAGAATTAGTTTATCACTATTATATTTATCAAGCATTTGTTTTTCTTCTTCACTTAAAACTTCGTTATTATTTAAAACAAGTAAAACTAAATCAGATGCATCAGCAGTTTTTTTACTTTTATCGACGCCGATTTTTTCAACAATATCATCAGTTTCACGAATTCCTGCCGTATCTATAAAATTAATTGCCACCCCATTTAGGGTAATTGTTCCTTCAACTATGTCTCTAGTTGTTCCTGGAATATTTGTAACAATGGCTTTTTCTTCATCAAGTAAACTATTTAAAATACTACTTTTACCTACATTTGGTTTACCTATTATAGCTATATTTACACCATTTTTAATAAATAGATATGCATCAATGTATTCACCAGAAATGTGTGAATACATTAATTTTATGTTAAATGAAAATAATAAAATTAATTTAACACCAATGGAATTGTATAAATTATTTCATATAATTATACCTAAGTTACGATATAAAAAAATAGCATATATTAAAAAATCTGCAAAAAGCACCAACACTCTTACAAAAAAAGAGCAAGAATTGCAAGATAAAATAAAATGTATAGCATATAACAAAGAACTATCTATTAAAGAAGTAAATAATTTAATTAATTTTGCAAAAGAAATTGAAAAATGATTGAAGAAAACGATATAACAACAATAGCTGGAACAAGAAGTCTTGTAGATGTATCAGATTACACGAATACACAAATGAATCTTGATGATTGTGTGTTGTCGAAATTGTTTGATGATATTATTCTTGTTGAATATTTAGATGAAAATGAAAATGCTGAGGTGGAACGTAATGGGTTAGTGCTACCTGGAGCTGTGGTTAAAAACCTTTGGAGAAAAGGCAAAGTTATTCTCACCGGGCAGGGAGTAGAACTTTGTAAAGCTGATGACATTGTGTTGTTTCCAAATGATAAAGGCATTCTTATTACAAATGTAGAAGTTGAAAACCATGGTAAAGTTAAAAAAGGTATGTTCTTAAATGAACGTAGAATATTTGGTATTTTAAAGAATAAACATGATTAAAAAAATTACTATTTTAATATTTGCAATTGCGTGCTTATTTATAGTATGTAGTTGTGATAGTG
>OJAW01001348.1_pt1 | contig 14437 bp, 12 predicted proteins | sample 1589151 | NCBI WGS metagenome assembly OJAW01 (sample SAMN03283290) | human gut metagenome | biome: human-associated habitat; material: feces | host: Homo sapiens | place: Peru | collected 2012 | reverse complement strand
TCATTCTTCTAAAACTCCGAAATACCACAAGCCCTAATGACCGATTTGGGTTAAATAGTTTTGAACAAAAAAATCAAAACGAATTCTTAATTAAGAATAAAATTTCTAAGGCTCGGTTCAAGCACTTGACTGCAAGTATAAACTCTTGCAAATTGCTTCAACAGACTCACAGTCGAAAGCTTTGGCCGCGCTTGGGAATTTTCACGAATTTCAAATTTTACAGTAGTAGTTTTTTTCTGCATAGGCACTCAATTTTTAATTACACATCTTTATAACGGCATAGTGACTATTTTATTATATCAAATTTCGATAAATTTTGCTCACATCAAATAAAAAAAGTAACTTTGTAGTAAACTAAAATATAAGAGGTTTGAAGAATTTCATCACACGCATTTTATCCGGAGCAGTGTATGTAGGACTCATATTCTGCGCCATCTATTTTTTTGATACTATTCCAGCTATTTTCTTGGTGTTTTTTGGGCTCGTCACATTGATTGGCGTTTGGGAAGCCTGCCGTCTAACCCATGATGATGAGCAAAATCAATCAAAGGTCGTTAAGTGCGTTGATGCACTTGGGGCTTTAGCCGTGTTCGCGTCATTTTTCTTCAACGAAGAGTGCGGTCACTCACTTGCAAGTTTCCTTCCCATCTTGCTCTACGGATTGGTGAGATTCACAATCCAGCTCTACATCACCAATCAAAACCCCATCAAGAGTTTACAACAGTCGTTTTTCTGCATTTGCTATGTAGCCATTCCACTGGGTTTGATGAGCACAATCAGCTTCACCGAAAACAGTATGCTCCTGCTCAGCATTTTCATTTTCTTGTGGCTCAACGATTCTGGTGCTTACCTTGTGGGCTCCACCATTGGCAAGCACCGCCTGTTTGAACGCATTTCACCCAAGAAGTCGTGGGAAGGCTTCTGGGGCGGCCTCGTTCTTTCCGTGTTGGCTGGTTATGTGATGGGTGCATATTTCAACGATATTTTCCACGGTCCATCGGCACTACTTTTTGCCGGTTGGGGCATGGTGGTTTCGATATTCGCAACGCTTGGCGACCTCACCGAGTCACTCATGAAGAGAACTGCCGGTGTGAAAGACTCAAGCCATTTGATTCCCGGTCACGGTGGCATTCTCGACCGCATCGACAGTCTGCTGTTTGCTGTGCCGGCATCACTAATTTATCTCGTCGTAATCAAAAACTTATTATAATTTTCTAATATGAGTAATCAACGATACGATCTTAGAGGTGTATCTGCCTCAAAAGATGATGTGCATAACGCTATTAAAAAAATTGACAAAGGCGTTTTTCCTCTGGCATTTTGTAAAATAATCCCTGATATTTTGGGCGGCGACCCCGAATATTGCAACATTATGCACGCCGATGGTGCTGGTACTAAATCATCGTTGGCTTATATCTATTGGAAAGAGACTGGCGATTTGAGCGTCTGGAAAGGCGTGGCTCAAGATGCTGTGGTGATGAACATCGACGACCTACTTTGCGTGGGCGCAACCGACAACATCCTTCTTTCCTCAACCATTGGCAGAAACAAGAACCTCATTCCTGGCGAGGTGATTTCTGCAATTATCAATGGCACACAAGAATTTCTTGACGAACTCAATAAAATGGGTGTGAACATCATTTCCACTGGCGGCGAAACTGCCGATGTGGGCGACTTGGTGCGCACCATAATCGTTGACAGCACTGTGACTTGCAGAATGCGTCGCGACAAAGTGATCGACAACGCCAACATTAAGGGTGGCGATGTGATTGTGGGCTTGGCATCGTTCGGCAAAGCCACTTACGAAACAAAATACAATGGCGGTATGGGCAGCAACGGTCTGACTTCGGCTCGCCACGATGTGTTTGCGAAATACATCGCAGAGAAATATCCCGAAAGCTACGATCAGGCTGTTCCTAACGAACTCGTGTATTCAGGTTCTAAGAAACTGACCGAAGCTATCAACGGCTTGGAAGTGAACGCTGGCGAACTGGTGCTTTCTCCTACCCGTACCTATGCTCCTGTAATCAAGAAGGTGCTCGATAAGATGCACGACAAGGTGCACGGTATGGTACACTGCACAGGCGGTGCTCAAACCAAGGTGATGCACTTTGTGAAAAACAAACATGTGGTGAAGGACAACCTCTTCCCTATCCCACCCCTCTTCAAACTCATTCAAGAGGAATCGGGAACCGATTGGAAGGAAATGTACAAAGTGTTCAATATGGGACACCGTATGGAAATTTACGTTTCACTAGAAGACGCTGCCGACATTATTGAAATATCTAAGTCGTTCAATATCGATGCACAAATCATCGGTAGAGTGGAAGATGCAGAAGAAAACCATCTGACCATCAAGAGCGAATACGGCACATTCGAATACTAACGCTACAATTTGCCGAAATGCGACAACTTTTCAGTACATACATGGCGATATGTGCTTTGGCAATGATTTGCCAAGGTTGCGCATCTTCTACGGCGAATGAAAGCGACAGTTACAAACTGCCCGACACGCTTCGTGTGGGCACCCTGTATAGCCCAACGAGTTTCTTCATCTATCGAGGCGACACGCTGGGCTATGATTATGACCGAATTTGTGATTTTGCGAAGGACAAAAAGATAGCGCTAAAATTCACATTAGCTCACAGTATGCAATCGCTGCTTCAACTTGTGAAGGACGACAAGGTGGATGTGCTGGCATACGAGATTCCCATTACCGCAGAATTTAATGAGGAGGTGCTGCACTGCGGCGAAACCAACACCACCTATCAAGTGCTGGTGCAGCGTAAGGGCCGACACCGCATTACAAATGTCACACAGCTGAAAGGCAAAGACCTGTATGTGGAGAAAGGTTCGAAATACGAGTCGAGACTTGAGAACCTCAACAGCGAGATTGGCGGTGGTATCAACATCAAATCGGTGGACAAAGACACCGTTGATGTTCAAGACCTTGTGAATCAGGTGAGCACGGGGAAAATTCCATATACGATTGTGGATAGCGATATTGCTAAAATCAATAAAACGTATTACAGCAACATCGACATCGGTTTGGAGGTGAGTTTCCCTCAACGCTCATCATGGGCAGTGAACCTCAACAACAACGCCCTATCAGACTCCATCGACGCTTGGAGCACAAGCGAGCGCACCATTCTCTATAGCGAAGACATATCAAAGCACTACTTTGAGCAAAGCCGCTATTCGCTCACGCAGGATAACGACACATACGGTGGTAGCGGAAAATATGTGAGGAAAAATGGCGACATCTCGCCATACGACGACTTGTTTAAAGCCTATTCCGGACATATCTCCTACCCTTGGCAACTGCTTGCCGCCATTGCCTATGTGGAGTCAAAATTCGACCCAAGAGTGGTGTCGTGGGCTGGCGCAAGGGGGCTGATGCAAATCATGCCCAGCACAGCAAGGGGCTATGGATTTGACACGTCGAAACTGCACGACCCTGAAGTGAGCGTGAAGGCTGCTGTGCGCGAGCTTTCGAGCTTGGAAAAGTATTTCTCCAGCAGAGTGCCCGACTCTAAAGAAAGAATGAGATTCATGCTTGCCGCCTACAATGGTGGTATTGCCCATATCGTCGACGCCATCAATCTTGCCCAGAAATACGGCAAGAATCCCCATGTTTGGTACGGCAATGTGGAAGAGGCTCTGAAGTGGAAGACCAATGAACGATATTACAACGACCCCGTGTGCAAATACGGTTATTTCCGTAGCAACGAAACCGTGAATTATGTTCAAAAGGTGGAAAGTAGATTTGTAGCATATCGTAAATAATAATTTTTTAAAATTTATACATCATGAAGAAAAGGTATTTAAGCGTGGCATTAATCGCCATATTGGCATCATCAATGATGTTCACTTCATGTATTGGTAGTTTCAAGCTCACCAATAAAGTGTTAACTTGGAATAAGCAAGTGGGTAGTAAATTCGTCAACGAACTGGTGTTCGTGGCATTCTGGATTCTTCCAGTATATGAGCTTTCGGGCTTGGCTGACTTGTTGGTGCTCAACAGCATTGAATTCTGGTCGGGTGAAAACCCTGTGCAAGCAAGCACAAAGACTATTGACGGCAAGAACGGCAGATACATTGTGAAGAGCGACAAGAATGGCTACACTATCACCAACACCACCGACAAGAGCGTGGTGAAATTCAACTTCGACGCAGCCGACAACTCTTGGAGCGTTTGCAATGGCGACAAGGAAGTGAAGTTCCTGCAATACGTTGACGACACTCATGTGAAAATGATTACCCCTGAAGGAGATTTCAAGACTGTGGAATTAAGCGAACGTGGCGTGTATGCCTACAAGCAAATGGTGAACAGCAGCGTTCAATACGCAATGCGATAAACTCCCACATACTCATAATTATAATAATCCCCAAAGATGCGTTGAGAAAATCTTTGGGGATTATTTGTATCTTATTTTCGCTACTCGCTATTAGCGGGAGGCTTTCTTGTAAAGAACCACAGCAATAAGGGTGAACAAAATATTCGGAATCCACATTGCCACACGCGATGAGGTGTAGCCATTTTGGGCGAAGGTTTGCGTCACCTGCATAAACAGGATGTAGGAAAAACTCAGCACAATGCCAATCATGATATTCAATCCTGTGCCACCACGCACCTTTCTTGACGACAGAGAAAAACCGATAATGGTCAGAATCAGTGCGGCTGCCGTCATAGCATAGCGCTTTTCGTATTCAATCTCGAATTGCTGGATATTAGCCACACCACGCTCACGCTGTTCGGTAATGTAGCGTTTCAATTCTGGCGAGGTGAGTGTTTCCTGGTCGTTTTTCGAAATCAAAAAGTCTTTCGGGTCGAAGTTCAAGAGCGTGTCCATCATGCTGCCGGTGGTCATTGTTTCCTTCAATCCGTCGAACTTACGATGATTATAGTCGCTCAATTTCCAGCGTCCCAACGTGTCGTAAACAGCACTTTGGGCAGTGATTCTCGACACCAACACATTGTCCTTAAATTCCTCAATAGAAATGTGATAGCCATGCTTGGTGGTGTTGTCGTATCGCTCCATGTGAAACATCACACCAGGGCGCATTTGCAGTTGCACATTGTCGCCATAGTCCACTCGCTTGTTTTTCACCCATTGGTTGGTGTATTCAATTCGCTTCACATTGGCAGGCGGAATGATATACAACGACAGTACCAGCGTGCCTATCGAAATAAATACCGCCGACACAATATAGGGAACTGCCAATCGGTTGAAACTGATGCCACTTGATAGAATTGCGGTAATTTCGCACCTGTCGGCCAATTTCGAGGTGAAGAAAATCACTGTGATAAACACGAACATTGGCGCAAACTGGTTGATGAAGCCAGGTAGGAAGTTCAAGAAATATTTAAACACAGTTTCCTTCAATGGGGCAAGAAGCATGGCATCGAGCTTTTCGTTGATGTCGAACATTACAATCACCAACAAAAGCATCAGAATGATAAAGAAAAACGTGCCGATGAATTTCTTGATAATATACAAGTCAAATTTCTTAACCAATGGCTTCTTTGCCTCTTTTTTCTTTTCAGTTGTAGATGATTCGGCAGATTCAGCGGAATTGTCGATGTCTGACAACTGTTTCTGCTCGTCATCTGCTCTTGTTTCCACACTTGTGGTTGGTGATGTGGCATCACCATTCAATTCTTCGGGCTGTATGTTTTCAATGCTGTCTTGCATGATGCTAACGATTATAGGCGGCGTGTGACACGTTCCACCATTTCAGTTTTCCACGACTTAAAGTCGCCCTCAATAATGTGTTTGCGAGCCTCACCCACAAGCCACAAATAGAATGCGAGATTATGAACGCTTGCAATTTGCATCGCCAAAATCTCTTGTGCAACGAACAGGTGACGAACGTAGGCTTTAGAGTAAATCTTATCCACAATCGAAGCGCTATCTTCTTGAAGTGGTGAAAAATCGTCAGCCCACTTCTTGTTGCGCATATTCATAATGCCATGCTGGGTGAAAAGCATACCGTTGCGGCCGTTGCGAGTTGGCATCACGCAGTCCATCATATCCACGCCACGATCAATGGCTTCAAGTATGTTGGCTGGTGTGCCCACGCCCATGAGGTAGCGAGGCTTGTCTTCCGGAAGAATTTCGTTGACCACCTCAATCATATCATACATGGCCTCGGTTGGTTCACCTACTGCCAAGCCACCGATAGCGTTACCCTCTGCGCCCAAGTCGGCTACGAATTTTGCACTGTCGGTGCGCAGGTCTTTATACACACAGCCCTGCACAATGGGGAAAAAGGCTTGCGAATGGCCATAACGTGGTGATGTGGCATTAAAATGATTCCAACCACGCTTGAGCCACCTTTGGGTAAGACGAAGCGACTTCTCGGCATACTGATAATCAGATGTGCCGGGAGGACACTCATCAAGTGCCATCATAATATCGCTACCTATGCTGCGCTGAATATCCACCACTTTCTCTGGGGTGAACAGATGCTTTGAGCCGTCGATATGGCTACGGAATGCCGCACCCTCCTCTTTCAGTTTGCGGTTGCTGGAAAGCGAGAACACCTGAAAGCCACCACTATCGGTAAGAATCGGTTTATCCCAAGTGTTGAATTTATGCAAACCACCAGCGCGCTCAATGATGTCCATACCAGGGCGCAAATACAGGTGGTAAGTGTTGCCCAAAATGATCTGCGCCTTAATATCATCGCGCAGTTCGTGCATGTGAACAGCCTTCACCGCGCCCACAGTGCCCACTGGCATAAAAATCGGAGTCTGGATTTCGCCGTGGTCAGTGCCAATCACACCCGCACGGGCTTTAGTATCTTTACTTGTCGCTACGACTTTGTAATTCATAATCTATCTAATTTACTCACAAAATTACAATAATAATTCCAATGGAGCAAAACTTCCCCAACCGCAGCCATGTTTTTTGCGTTTTTTGCCAAATGTGCAACTTTATCGCTTCAAACAAATATGAAACCAAAACCAAAGTGAAACACCCGAAACACCCGAAACACTATGAATCACCAAGCAAAGGCATCGGAGATGCCGAATCATGCGAAACACCATGCAAGCGAGAGAGTTCCGCAGGAACGAACGAGCGCAGCTTGGTGACAATGCCCCCCAATGCCGAGCCTCGGAGAGGGTCGCTTATGATAACCTCTTACGGATTTGACAATGACTGTCACCTGAAAACACCCCAAAAAAAGCATCCATCACACCAATCCAAAATCACCTACACAAAAATACCAACAAAGCCCCCCACACCCAAGAGCAAAAAGGGGACTTACATAATCATCGTAAATCAAAGAATACTGAAAGTAGTTGTTACACCCTCTCAAAATGAGGGTTTCTACAACGGTTGAGGACCCGATGTACGATAAGCTCGTGTTGTTATACCCTCTCAAAATGAGGGCTTCTACAACAACCCAAAAACTTGGGAAGAGTATTGTGAAGTTGTTATACCCTCTCAAAATGAGGGCTTCTACAACATGAAGGATACGATGATTTCTACAGCGAATGTTGTTATACCCTCTCAAAATGAGGACTTCTACAACAGCCGGAAATGTAAAATGAACTAAAACTTTGTTGTTATACCCTCTCAAAATGAGGACTTCTACAACTTTGTAGTGCGATTGTAGACGAAAAAAGCAGTTGTTATACCCTCTCAAAATGAGGACTTCTACAACCAAGAGAAATATTAAAATTACAGTAAAATGGTTGTTATACCCTCTCAAAATGAGGACTTCTACAACATATTCCAGAAGGATATGAAATTGATAGAGGTGTTATACCCTCTCAAAATGAGGACTTCTACAACAGAGTGCCAAGAGGTGCCAACAAATCATATGTTGTTATACCCTCTCAAAATGAGGACTTCTACAACACGTTGCAACTTATAAAGCAAATGACTATAGTTGTTATACCCTCTCAAAATGAGAACTTCTACAACACAGCAACTATAACAACCTCTAATTCAGATAAATGATCTTTCTTTCTCATAACATTTAGAATTAAAGGTGAAACATTCTCACAAATATACACAAATTTCACACCAATTCATGATTTTCGACAAGAAAAACACGACAAAATTACCATTTCCCATCTTTTTTGAATATCTTTGTAATATTAATCACCTCAACTTAGAAGCACAATGAAAATCCCACAAATCATCGAAGACAACAAGCATCTGTTCGGAACATATTCCACAATGGCACTCGCCAACATTCGCAATATCCTTGACCACATTGCCACATTAGCTTGCATTGAAAATGATTTTAACGCTGATAGTGATGACTTTTGGCATCACCCATGCATGGAAATCATCAATCCACAAAATCTCTGCAACGATGTGACAAAAGCCGATTTTGTGACAGAAAAACTCAAATCACATTTTCCTTTTGTTGTAATAATGGCTGAAGCAAAACGTCAAAAAGATATTGCTTGGGCTAAAAATCAAGCCAAGAAGGCATTTGAAAACAGAGATTTTCAAAAGCAACAAGAGTTTAATAAAAAACAAAAATCACTTCTGAGCATTACTAATGCCGACATTTACAGAGTGCTGAACAATCTGTTCAGAGTTCTTACTTCGTATCGGCATTACACATCCCATTATCTAATCAATTATATATATTTCAACGAAGGGAGCAATCTCTTGAAATACCACGAACAGCCTTTAAGCTACAATATAAACGACTATTTCACAATCGCTCTTCGCGACACCGCGCAAAAATATTCATATTCTCCAGAAGCACTCAGTTTTATACAGTCGTCGAGATATAAGATAGAGAATAGAAGAAAAATACTTGACACCGATTTCTTTCTGAGCATTCAGCATAGAAATGGCGACTCAAGCCCTAAAAACCTCCATATTTCCGGTGTGGGTGTAGCTTTACTCATTTGTCTGTTTTTGGAAAAAAAATATGTGAATGTGTTCTTGCAAAAGCTCCCCATCTACGGCACCTACAAGAAGCAGTCGATGGAAGCCAACATCATTCGTCAGACATTCGGCATTCATACCGCAAAACTCCCAAAAGAGAGAATTGTGTCGGAGAAAAGCGACTTCAGCATCGGCATGGATATGCTTAACGAACTGAAGCGATGCCCTAAGGCCTTGTTCTCTACACTATCATACGCCGACCAAAATGCGTTTCGCATCGTGTCGTCGGACCTGAACGATGTACTGCAAGTTCGTCACACCGACCGCTTTGCACAACTCTCACTTGAATATATCGACCGTCGTGAATTGTTCTCCGATATCCGCTTCCACCTCAACATGGGTAAGCTTCGCTACTTGAAAACCGCCGACAAGCATTGCATCGATGGCATTTCACGTGTGCGAGTGCTCGAAGATAAGATTAATGCGTTTGGGCGTATTCATGAGTTTGAGGCCAGAAGAAAAGAACTGGGTTTTGTGGAGTGTTATGAGCAAGGTGGCAGAGCCATTAGCACAAACACAAATATTGAAATTCGAGATTTTGAACATGTCAAGCGTGATGATTCCAATCCCGACAGCTACCCCTATATCATCGACACTTACACTCACTATATTCTCGAAAACAATAAAATAGGGATGCACATAGGCGACTATTGGCCCGACTTAATTAAGCTTGATGAGCATAAATGGACGGTATATAACGAAAATCCCACCTGCTTTATGAGTTCACTCGAACTTCCTGCTATGATGTTTCACATGATGCTTTGCGGTAGCGATGCCACAGAAAGCCTAATCAAAGCAGAAGTTGATAAATACAAAAAACTTTTTGGCGCAATGGCAAACGGCACTCTCACAAAAGAGAATATCAGCGGGTTTGGCATCGCAGAGGAGAATATTCCCCAAAAGGTGATTGACTGTGTGAACGGCAAAACTTCTGGAAAGGGGTTAGATAAGCAAATCAAAAAGGAAATTGACGAAATGCTTGCTGATACCAACCTTCGTATCGAACGCCTAAAATCGGATAAGCGAAGTGTGGCATCTACACAAAATAAAATGGGCAAACGGGGCTTCCGTAGCATTCAGCCGGGCAAACTTGCAGATTGGCTTGCTGCCGACATCGTGAAGCACCAGCCATCTTTGCTCAAAGGCGTAGATTATGGCACCGACCGCATTACAGGTATGAATTACCGTGTGATGCAAAGCACTATTGCCACATTTAACGCCACCACGCCTGAACATTCGCTTGAAGAGTTGAAAAAGGTTTTCTCTGCAGCTCAACTCATTCAATGCGAGAAAAAAGAACACCCTTTCCTTTATAAAGCACTGGACCGAAATCCGCAAAACACAATCGACCTCTACGAGTTTTATCTTTCTGCAAGGCAATCGTATTATAAAAGTATGCGCAGAAACATTGAAAACGGTGAAAATGTGAAGCTGCCTTATCTGAACACAGATCGCAATAAATGGATGCGCCGTGGATCAGTTTATTACAGCACAATGGGTGAAATTTACCTTAAAGATATGCCTATTGAGCTTCCACGCCAAATGTTTGACAAGAAAATCAAGGAGGCTCTTGCTAAACTACCATCGATGAAAGATGTGGATATGCAGCACAGCAATGTCACATTCCTAATTGCGGAATACTTGAAGAAGGAACTTAAAGATGATTTTCAACCCTTCTATCAGTGGAATCGCAACTATCGTTTTACCGATATGATGATTTGCGAGAAAACCGCTCTACAAGAGCATTAAGCACCCATTTTATTCCGGTGGAGCTTCGTGAGGAAATTTGGGAGAAACGCAGTGAGTTGAAAGCTGCTTACAAGGAGTGGGCGTTACCCCGTTTGAGCAAGAATCGCGACACAGAAAGACTTTCTCCTGCCCAAAAAAGCGAATTGCTTGATGCGAGAATTGCTAAATGCCGCAACGAGTATCAAAAGAATGAAAAAATCATACGTCGCTATAAAGTGCAAGATGCGCTAATGTTTATGATGGTGAAAGACATGTTTGGAAAGGGAGTTTTCACTGCGGAGAGCAAAGAGTTTGCCCTTAGCGCTATCACGCCTGATGCCAAAAGAGGAATCTTGTCGGAAGTGATTCCTATAGATTTCAAATTTTCAATGGATGGGAAAACATACACTATCCACTCCAACGGAATGAAAATCAAAAACTATGGAGATTTCTACAAGCTTATCAACGACAAGCGAATGAAGTCGATTCTCAAAATCATCACACATAACGTCATCGACAAGGATTTGCTTGAAAAAGAATTTAGTTCTTACGACGACAAGCGGCCCGAAGCTATTGAAATAGTTTTTGAATTTGAGAAAGCTGCTTATAGCAAATATCCGGAGTTAGAGGAATTGGTACTCAGCGAAAACCATTTCGATTTTGGAACATTATTGCGAGAATTGCAAGCGAAAAAAGTATTATCGCAAAATGATGGATATTACCTGAGCCAGATTCGAAATGCGTTCAGCCACAATAGTTATCCACGTAATTTGCGTATCACCAGCAACATACCCGAAATAGCCCAGGAAATGATTAACATATTCAGAATCACCACACCACTCAAAACAAAAAAATAACCTTCGTCTCCATAGCGTCAGCCTTACGCAACAGACTATGTGGGTTATGTGGGTTGTTCAAGAAAGCGACGGTAAAGACCGATTTATTGAACGAAATTTTGTAACTTTGTGGATTGAAACAATAATGAATTATTTATGGGCATTTTCAGCAAATTTTTCTCAAAAGAAAAAAAGGAAACTCTCGACAATGGTTTGAAAAAAACCAAGGAAGGCGTATTCAGTAAAATAGCGCACGCTATTGCGGGAAAGTCGACAATCGACGACGATGTTCTCGACAATCTTGAAGAGGCTTTCATCACAAGCGATGTGGGCGTAGATACCACCTTGAAAATTATCAAGAGAATACAGGACCGTGTAGCTCGCGACAAGTATGTTGGCACCTCTGAACTCAACGCCTTGCTTTGCGACGAGATTTCACAAATGCTTGCCGACAACAATAATAGCGAAGTAGCCGACTTTACCGTTGCCACCGACAAGAAACCGTATGTGATTATGGTGGTGGGCGTGAATGGCGTGGGTAAAACCACCACTATCGGTAAACTCGCCTACAACTTCACCCAAGCTGGCAACAAGGTGGTGCTCGGTGCTGCCGACACCTATCGTGCCGCCGCTGATGAGCAGCTCGAACGCTGGGGCGAAAGAGTGGGCGTATCGGTGATTAAGCACAAAATGGGTACCGACCCTGCTTCTGTGGCTTTCGACACGGTGAAAAGTGCCGTGGCACAGGGCGCCGACGTGGTGATTATCGACACCGCTGGCCGTCTGCACAACAATGTGGGTTTGATGAACGAGCTGACAAAAATTAAGAATGTGATGAAGAAGGTGGTGGATTGGGCTCCTAACGAAATTCTGCTGGTGCTCGATGGCTCTACCGGTCAGAACGCATTTGAGCAAGCCAAGCAATTTGTGGCTGCCACCGAGGTGAATGCCCTCGCTATCACCAAACTCGACGGCACCGCTAAGGGTGGCGTGGTGATTGGCATCAGCGACCAGTTTAACATTCCTGTGAAATACATCGGTCTGGGTGAAGGTATGACCGATTTGCAGATCTTCCGCAAAGAGGAATTTGTGAGGAGTCTGTTCGGCAAAGAATAATAAAATGTTATATGCGTAAAAACAAGATTGACATCATATCGCTGGGTTGCTCTAAAAACCTGGTGGACTCCGAACACCTTATCCGCCAGTTTCAAGCCAACGGCTACAGTGTGGAACACAACCCCAGCCGTGTGGACGGGGAAATAGTGGTGGTGAACACCTGTGGTTTTATCCGCGACGCACAAGAGGAATCCATCGACATGATTTTGGAGCTTGGCAGAGCAAAAAAAGAGGGTAAAATCAAGAAGCTCTTTGTGATGGGCTGCTTGGCTGAGCGCTTTATGGCGCAGCTCATCGACGAGTTGCCGGAAGTTGACAAATTCTACGGTAAATTCAACTGGAAAGAAATGCTCAACGACCTTGGCAAAAGTTACAAGGAGGACCTGTCGAGCGAAAGATACCTCACCACTCCCAAGCATTACGCATATCTGAAAATATCGGAAGGCTGCAATCGCTTTTGCGCTTTCTGCGCTATTCCTTTAATCACCGGCCGCCACAAGTCGGAGCCAATGGACACGCTGCTCAACGAGGTGAAGCACTTGGTGAGCCAAGGCGTGAAGGAATTTAACGTGATTGCGCAAGACCTGTCGTCGTACGGTCTTGACCTCTACGGCAAAATGATGCTGCCTGAGCTGATTGACCAAATGGCGCAAATCGAGGGTGTGGAGTGGATTCGCTTGCACTACGCCTACCCTACCCAATTCCCTTACGACATTCTCCCCGTGATGGCGAAGCACGATAATGTGTGCAAATACCTCGACATCGCTTTGCAGCACTCTTCCGATAAGGTGCTCAACAATATGCAGCGCCACATCACCAAGGCTGAAACCATAGAGCTGATTAAGCGCATACGCAAAGAGGTGCCGGGCATACACATTCGCACTACGCTGATGGTGGGATTCCCCGGCGAGGGCGAAGAAGAATTCCGCGACCTTGTGGATTTCGTGAAAGAAATGCGATTTGAGCGAATGGGTGCTTTCGCCTACAGCGAAGAAGAAGGCACATTTGCCGCTAAACACTTCGACGACATCATTCCAGAGGACGTGAAAGCCGACCGCCTTGATAAAATCATGGAGATTCAAGAGGAAATTTCGGATGAAATCCAATCGAAGAAAGTGGGCAACGTTTATAAGGTGATCATCGACAGCGTGGACGAGATGTATTACTCTGGCCGCACCGAATGGGATTCGCCAGAGGTTGACCCCGAAGTGCTGATTCCTGTGGAAAACTGCAAATTAGAAATCGGCAACTTCTACCAAGTAGAAATCACCGATGCCACACCATTTGAATTGTTTGGTAAAGTGGTGGGATAACAATATGTAATCCAAAAACGGTCATTAGGGCTCAGTGGAAAATTACTGTGGCAATGATTATACATTGCTGCCGGAATCGTGGTTGGAATCAAAAACAAAAACATAAAAAAACAGCCTTGGAGCAACGTGGAATGCTTCGCATTTGGCGGTGCGACTGTGCGCTTTGCGTCATTGGAAACGAGTTTCCATGCCGCCAACCACACAATCCCTCCGCCACCCTCTTACGAGGGCTCACCACATTGCCCCAAGGATAAAAACCGCTCGCCGTTTCACGGCGAAAAACCCCTGATGATAAAATGATTTCTTGGTAAAAAACCGCATCAAATTTCTCAAGACGATAACCAACATTTTGGTAGGGACGTGATATTTCACGTCCGCCTATAATTAATATAATACATTGAATATTAATTATTTGATACAAATACAAATTATCGTATTCCAGCACGCATAACGCATTCGGGTCTCTTTATTCGCGTTTTCGGATAATCTGATTTCTGAAGATTGGTTTTTCGCCGAAGGC
>OJAW01001347.1_pt1 | contig 14455 bp, 9 predicted proteins | sample 1589151 | NCBI WGS metagenome assembly OJAW01 (sample SAMN03283290) | human gut metagenome | biome: human-associated habitat; material: feces | host: Homo sapiens | place: Peru | collected 2012 | reverse complement strand
CCACCATATAAACTTGTCAGATAAGTAATCCTTTTGTTAAGTTTGCTTGCGTTGGCAAAGATTACTGTATTAAGATTTGTATTACTTTCCGAGGTCGAAAAGCTGTTCTCTTGTGAGGCTTGCTGTTCGTGAGGTTTCGTCATCCGGAATTACACGGATGGTTTTGCCGTCATAAGCAGAAACCTTAACCTTTGCGGTCTTGCCGTCTATTGTAACCTCTTTTTCGCTGTATTCCTCTTTGAGCGGAACTTGCTTTGTAAGTGCCGATTTTTCTGTCAAAGCACCTGTCGGGCAAAGTTCAACGCAAAGTCCGCAGTTTGTGCACTTTGTTTGGTCAAGCGGAAGATTAAACGCAGGAGCAACCTCTGTCTTGAAGCCTCTGCCCATAAGACCGATTGCCGAAATGTTCATAACTTCCTTACAGCTTCTTACACACAATCCGCAAAGAATACATTTTGCACTGTTGCGTTCAATGAATTCGTTTGAATTTGCTGTGTACTTCTGCGGCATTTCGCCCTTGAATCTGGCAGGGTTGATGTCGTATCTCTGTGCAACGCTCAAAAGTTTACACTTGAAGTATTCCTTGCATCCACATTCAAGGCAACGGCTTGCTTCAGCCTTTGCTTCGTCTTCTGTAAATCCGAGGCTGACCTCGTCAAAATTGTTTCGTCTGTATTCAGGGTCAAGCACCTTTGGATTGGTTCTTGCACATTTTTGCTTTGCAGAGTAATCAATGAGTTCTTCATCTCTTCTGCTGATGTACGGCACTCTTGTGTCAATTGCTTCGCCGTTCAAAAATGCGTCAACAGCTTCTGCACATCTGTCTGCTTCGCCGATTGCTTCAATAGCGATTGATGCGCCTCTGTTTATTGCGTCACCGATAGCAAACACTCTGTCAAGGTTTGTTTGGAATGTGTCTATATCAGCCTCAATGTTGCCTCTGTCTGTGAGTTTAAGTTCGCTCACATCCTCTCCGACAAGTTTTTGACCGATAGCCATAATAACACTGTCAACTTCGATTTCTTCAGTCTTGCCCTCAACAGGAACAGGCTTTCTTCTGCCCGATGCGTCAGGCTCGCCGAGTTCCATAATTTGAAGTGTAATGCTCTTTACCTTGCCGTTTTCACCGTTGAACGAAATAGGGTTTGTAAGGAATTTGTACTGTACGCCCTCTTCCTCTGCCTCTCTGATTTCTAGGTCGTCGGCAGGCATCTCGTTTCTTGTTCTTCTGTAAACGACATAAACATTCTTTGCACCGAGTCTTACAGCGGTTCTGCAAGCGTCCATTGCTGTGTTACCGCCACCGCAGATAACAACATTGTCGCCGATTTCTTCAGGTTTGCCGAGAATTACGCTGCGGAGAAAATCAATACCGCCGTAAACACCGTCAAGTTCCTCGCCCGGAGTTCTCATTGAGCTTGATTTCCAAGCGCCGACAGCAACGATAACAGCGTCATTTTGCTCTTTGAGGCTTGCAATAGTGAAGTCCTTGCCGAGTTTAACATTGTTAATCATCTTAACGCCGAGCTTTTCGATAATCTCAATTTCGCTGTCAAGCACTTCTTTTGGAAGTCTGTATTGCGGAATACCGTAGCGGAGCATACCGCCCATTTTTTCCATCATATCATAGATTGTTACATCGTGACCTTTGATTGCAAGCTGATATGCAGCTGTAAGACCTGCCGGACCGCCGCCGATGACAGCAATTTTTTTGCCTGTTGCTTCTGCCTTTTCCGGAATATATTTTTCGCCGTTGAGGTCAAGGTCAGCGGCAAAAGCCTTTAATTGAGCAATGTTGATAGGTTCTTCAACATTCTTTCTTCTGCACGCACTTTCGCATGGGTGCGGACAAACTCTGCCGATTGAAGCAGGGAGCGAAACTTTGTTTTTAACAAGTTTCAATGCAGATTCGTATTCGCCGTTTGCAATAAGACCTACATATCCTTGGCAGTCTGTTCTTGCAGGGCAGTTGAGTTGGCACGGAGCAACGCAGTCGCCGTCATGGGCAGACATAAGAAGCTCCATAGCGATTTTTCTTGATTGAACAACTCTGTCGCTTTCGGTGTTAATTACCATTCCGTCTGTGCATTTTGCAGAGCAGGAACGCAAAAGCTTTGGAATACCCTCGGCTTCAACAACGCAAAGTCCGCATGCACCGTAAACTTTTACGGCTTCGTCATAGCAAAGAGTAGGAATGTAAATGCCGTTGTCTTTTGCGGCTTGGAGGATTGTTGTACCCTCCTCAACCTGAATATTTTTTCCGTTAATAGTTAAGTTAAGCATTGTGTTTCCTCCCTCCTACGCCTTGATAATTGCACCGAATTTGCATGATGAATAGCACTTGCCACACTTGATGCACTTTTCGGTATCTATTTTGTGAGGCTGTTTAACTGTTCCGCTGATTGCATCAACAGGGCAGTTTCTTGCACAAAGAGTACAACCTTTGCACTTGTCCTCAATAATTTTGTATTCGATAAGGTCACTGCATTCACCGGCAGGACACTTCTTTTCGTTGATGTGAGCTTCGTATTCGTTTCTGAAATACTTGATTGTTGTAAGCACAGGGTTTGGTGCAGTTTGACCCAATCCGCAAAGAGCACCGTCTTTGATTGAATGGCAAAGTTCTTCAAGAAGCTCAATGTCACCGTCTTTGCCCTCGCCCTTTGTGATGCGTTCAAGCATTTCGAGCATTCTCTTTGTGCCGATACGGCAGTGGATACATTTGCCGCAGCTTTCTTTTGCGGTGAAGTCAAGGAAGAATTTAGCCATACCTACCATGCAGGTGCTTTCGTCCATAACAACCATACCGCCCGAACCCATAATCGCACCTGTTGCACCGAGTGCCTTGTAGTCGATTACAGTATCGATAAGTTCAGCCGGAATACATCCGCCGGACGGACCGCCCATTTGAACAGCCTTGAATGCCTTGTCGCCTTTCATTCCGCCGCCGATGTCAAAAATAACATCACGGAGAGTTTTACCCATAGGGATTTCAACAAGACCCGATCTCTTAACCTTGCCTGTAACGGCAAATACTTTTGTACCTTTTGAATTTTCTGTACCCATAGCGGCAAAAGCCTCACCGCCGTTGTTGATAATCCAAGATACATTTGCAAAGGTTTCAACATTGTTGATGTTTGACGGTTTGAGCCAATATCCTGCGGCAGCAGGGAACGGAGGCTTCAATCTCGGCATACCTCTGTGACCCTCAAGGGATTCAATAAGTGCTGTTTCCTCACCGCAAACAAATGCACCTGCACCTGCTTTGATTGTGAAATCACAGCTGAAGTCCGAGCCAAAGATGTTTTCGCCGATTATGCCTTGCTCTTTTGCTTGCTCAATAGCACGGTTAAGTCGCTTGATTGCAAGAGGATATTCCGCTCTTACATAAACAACTGCGTGCTGTGCACCGATAGCGTATGCACCGATGAGCATACCCTCAATAAGTGTGTGCGGGTCAGATTCAATAACGGCTCTGTCCATAAACGCACCCGGGTCACCCTCGTCGGCGTTGCAGATAAGATATTTAACTTCGCCCTCGCTCTGTCTTGCGGCATTCCACTTGAACCAAGTAGGGAAGCCTGCACCGCCACGGCCTGCAAGTCCCGATGTCTTGATGATGTCGATAACTTCTTCGGGAGTAAGCTCAGTAAGGCACTTTTTGAGTGCTGTGTAACCGTCTGCCTCCAAGAAAGCGGAAATTTCGTCAGGATTGATGATACCGCATCTTCTGAGAGCAATTCTTGTTTGCTTTGTCAAAAATTCGCTGTCCTCATCAGATACAATAAGTTTTTCGATTTTTGAGATGTCGCTTGTTTTTGCATAATCCGCAATGCTTTGTGCATCATCAGGCGATACCTTTACAAGACGTGTGAGCTTTTCGCCTTCGTAAATGTCAACGATAGGTTCAAGATAGCACATGCCGATACAACCGGTAATGCTGACTTCTGCACCGCCTAAATCACAGTTTAAAAGGGCTTGACGCACCTTTTCAGCTCCTGCGGCAATACCGCATGAACCTTCACCGATAACTATTCTCATTGTGCAGCCTCCCTTAATTCCTTCAAGATTTTCTTTGTCTTATCAGGTGTAAGACTGCCGTATGTATTGTCGTTTATCATCATAACAGGTGAAAGCGAACAACATCCGAGGCAGGCAACACATTTGAGCGAAAACAAACCGTCCTCGGTTGTTTCACCGTCCTCAATGTGAAGCTCGTCCTTGATTGTTTGGAGTATCAACTCCGATGAGTTAACATGGCATGCAGTGCCTTGGCAAAGCATGATGAGATACTTGCCGATAGGCTGAAATCTAAATTGCGTGTAGAATGTGCCTACACCCATAATTTCGCTTGTTGCAATGCCTGTTTTGTCGGATATTTTCTCTATGGCTTCTTTTGGAAGATAGCCGTAAATATCCTGTGTTTGCTGTAAGATTGTAATCAAACTGCCCGGAACGCTTGCGTATTCGTCAAGCACACCGTCAATCAAATTCAAATCAACAGTAGACATTTCATTTCCCTCCCATAATCGTTTGCAAAATAAGCATATACTTATTTAAATTATAATATATAGCGTTACATAAAATAATACTACTTTAATTTTTGATTATCAAGTAAAATCCATTGTATATTTTTATTTTCATTAAAAATATACAAAAACATTAATATTTTTGCGTTTTTCTCCATAAAGTTTTTATAGTGTTTTTGTCTGTTTTTGCCAAATTTTAAATATTTATTTTTTCTAAACAATGGGCATTAATCGCCAAAAACTATTGACATAAGTGCAAAAATACTGTACAATTTTAACAAATGAAAAAAATCAAAGGGGTGTGCTTTATGAGCATAGTTAAGAATGTGGCAATTGTAGGCCACGCATCTAAAGGTAAAACCACTCTCGCAGAGGCAATGCTTAATGTGGCAGGTGTTACCGAAAGAATGGGAAAAATAGCGGACGGTAACACTGTGTCCGACAGTGATGCGGAGGAGAAGAAAAGAGGGGTTTCAATTTCTTCATCCGTTTTGCAGTTTACATATGACAATGCAAAAATCAATATTATCGACACTCCGGGACTTTTTGACTTTGCATTAGGTCAGGCAGAGGGACTTCGTGCGGCAGACAGTGCAATCGTTGTTGTTTCGGCAAGGTCGGGTCTTGCGGCAGGTGCCGAAAAAGCGTTTAAAGACGCAGGTAAAAAGGGAATGGCTCGTATTATCGTTACATCAAAAATGGATGATGACAGAGCCGATTTTTACAAAGCCTTTAATGGTTTGGTAGCCAAATTCGGCACAACAATGTGCCCGGTTGTTGTTCCTGTGTTGAACGGCGGCAAGGTTGTCGGCTACTATAATATGATTGATGACACATCTTATACATACGACGGTGTTAACAAAAAGGCTTCTGATGTGGCTCACGATGACCAAGCTCGTTTTGAAGCTATTAAGGAAGTGTTTGCCGAAGCGGTTGCAGGTGCCGATGACGCTCTTATGGAAAAATATTTTGAGGGCGAGCCTCTTACAAAGGAAGACAAAATCAAAGGTCTTTCGCAAGGCATTGCAGACGGTACAGTTGTTCCTGTGTTTGCACTTTCGGGTCTTACCGGTGTAGGCGTTGATATGCTTCTTGATTTTATTAAGGATTGCTGTCCTGCACCTAAGGCTGAATATGCAATTGATGCAAACGGCGAGCCTATCGAACTTACCGTTGACGAAAACGGTCCGCTTGCCGCAGTATGCTTCAAAACTGTTGCAGACCCGTTCATCGGAAAACTTAACTATTTTAAGGTGGTATCGGGCAAACTTGTTCAAGGTTCAACTGTTGTTAACTCACGCACCGGCAAAGATGAGAGAGTAGGCAAGGTTGTCACTCTCCTCGGTGCAAAGCAAACCGATGCAAAGGAAATCCCGGCAGGCGAAATCGGTGCTGTTGTAAAGCTTGACGGCTTTAAGACGGGCGACACTATGTGTACATCCGCAAAGGTTGTAACTCTTGACGGCGTTGCCGTTCCTACTCCTTGCTATTCAATGGCAATCAGTGCAAATAAAAAAGGCGAAGAAGAAAAAATTGCCAATGCCGTTGCCAAGATGATTGAGGAAGACCCGTCTATTGCATATAAGGTTAATAACGAAACAAGACAAACCGTGCTTTCGGGTCTCGGCGAACAGCATTTGGATGTATGTTTGTCAAAACTCGGCACAAAATATAATGTAACAGCTACGCTTTCTCAACCAAAGGTTGCTTACAGAGAAACAATTACTCGCAAGGTTACTGCACAGGGCAGACATAAAAAGCAATCGGGCGGTCACGGTCAGTTCGGTGATGTATTCATTGAGTTTGAACCGTACGATACCGAAAAACTTGAATTTGCCGAAAGAGTTGTGGGCGGTTCCGTTCCTAAAAACTTCTTCCCGGCTGTTGAAAAAGGACTTCAGGAGTCTATGGAAAAGGGTGTGCTTGCAGGTTATCCTATGGTTGGCGTTAAGGCAACACTTTTTGACGGCTCATACCATCCTGTCGACTCATCGGAAATGGCTTTTAAGATGGCAGCTTCACTTGCGTTTAAGGCAGGTATTGCAGATGCTTCTCCTGTTCTTCTTGAACCGATTGTAACTCTCAACGCACTTTGCAATGACGAAGCTATGGGCGATATTATCGGCGACATCAACAAGCGTCGCGGCAGAGTTTTGGGTATGAATCCTACCGGTGACGGTATGCAGGAAATTCTTGCCGAAGTTCCTGAATCGGAAATGACAACTTTTGCAACCTCAATGCGCCAAATCACACAGGGCAGAGGCTCATTCACCACCGCTTTTGCAAGATATGAAAAGTGCCCTGAACATATTGCACAAAAGGTAATTGCAGAGGCTGCTCAAGAAAACTAACGGTGATTTTATGTTGGACTTTTTAAAAGGGCTAAAACGATTTTCAATAGCTACGATAATTGTTTCGGCGATTATGGGTGTACTGTTCATTGCGTTCCCGAGCAAATGTATTCAATATATTTCGCTTGTCGTGGGTGTTTCGCTGATTGTAACGGGCATAATTTCGGTTGTGTCGTACATCGTTGAGAGGGATACAAAACTCCCGCTTGTGCTCGGCACGATTTCGTTGATAAGCGGTATAATCGTGTGTGCAAAGTATCGGGCAATCATTTCGATAATCGTTGTGATTTTGGGAATATTCATTCTCACTTCGGGCATTGTCGATGTGGCAACCTCAATCCGTTCAATTATGCTTTTCAGAAAATCGGGATGGTTCACAATGCTGTTGTCGGTAATTACGATTATTTTCGGAATTGTCGCAATAACAAAGTCGGCACAGCTGACAGACGGCATTGTTCGATTTATCGGTGCGGCACTCATTGTGTATGCGGTACTTGATTTGGTGACTTATATTCAGGTCAATTCAAAGGTCAAGCAGGTCAAAGACGCAGTCGATTCAATCTCCGATATAGAGGTTGAAGCCACCGAACAACAGAATGACGAATAAAAAAAGCACGCTATGGAGAAATCCATAGCGTGTTTATTTATTCTCTTACCATTCGCTCTTGGTGTAAGAACGGATGATGTTTGTTATTATGTTATCTCGCTTAAAGCCTTTGCCTTTGCCGCCTTTGATTTGGTCTTGAATTTTGCCGGCTCTGATTGTGATAAAGTCGGCTTTGTCAATGATTTTGTCAATCGGCGGAATTTCACCAAAGTTGTATTTTTCATCAACTTTGTCAATTAATTCTGTTGCAAGGTATGTGTTTGAGAATTTTTTGATTCCTGTCATCGCAAGGATAACAACCTTGTTGTTTTCAGGCATTGTAACGGTTTTGCAACCTCTCACATCAATTTCGTAAAGATAGAAATATGCTTTGCCGTTGGCAATGTTACCCTCCGGATGGTGCGTGTGGGTGAATTCCATAGCAATCGGCTGATGTGTGATTTTTGCCGTCTGTCCGAGTCCTGCCATATCCCATCTGCCAATCGGTTCACTCATCGGATAAACCGTCATATGACGCTCTTTGTTGTCCGCCATGATAACAATATCCTGCTCGCCGAACACCGAACCGGCAATCATATACAACTTTGTAATGCCTTTAGGGAGTTCGATTTCCTGCTCTCTCGGAATATAAATGTTCTTGTTCATATCCACATTCGGCATTTTGAATGTGATGCCGTGAACCGTGAGATTGCTCGGAATAAGCTCATTCGGAAGGCTCATACCACTGCCTTGCATAATGCAGTTAACCTTGTATTCGTCTGCCGTGATACCTGTTGAATTGTATTCAAGGTCAAGCTTTTTGTAGTTTTCTTTCGCCTTGTTTTTGTCGTTGCTGAGTTTCAACTTGAATGTCTTAACTTCAAACGGCTTTAGGTCAAATACCAAAGCACCGTTTTTGATTTCGGCGTCTTTGATGTATTCCTCACTTGCATAGGTTTCACAGGCTTCTGTGATGTCGCAGTAGAATTTAATTCCGGCACCCTTGTGTTCTTTGCCGATGCCCTCGTTGACTCTTACAATAATACTGTCGTCGTCAATAGCTTCTTTAACGGCTCTTACAATCACGCTGTCCGAAGTTGTGTTCATAAGGCTGAAGCTGTCACCGAGTGCACCTTCACGCTTTGATGATGTGCGGAATGCAACAAGTTTTTGGTTAAAACATTGTGCTTCAATTTGAGTTGAGGCACCGAATTCTCCCTTGTGACTGAAAATACCGAAAGCAAATTTGTTCCTGCCGATGTCCTGCAAATCCTGACGGGCGTCTTTTGTAAATGCACCTGCCGGGGTGTGAATACAGGTTAAACGGAGCGTGTAGTCGTTTGGCTTGTCCCATCCGTACTTACAATCCGAAAGGATGCTTACGCCGTATCTGCCGAATCTGTCGGTAATGTCTGCCCATTTCTGTGCAGGCACTTCGTATAAATTATCTGTGTTGTTGCCTCGCTTGATGTAACCCAAGCCTAAGTCGTAACTTGCTTCTTCGTTTGAACAGGTAACAGGGAACTGTGCCTTGAGAAGTGTTCTTCTGCTCTGCCAGTCAATGTCGTTGTCAACACGGATAGTGTCTGCATAAGCGTCAATGCTTACAATTTGCTCAATTTTGCTGTATTCAGCCTCTCGTGTAACCTTGATTGCAATTCTTGCCGGCCCGTTTTCAACAATCTCAAAAGTCGGAGTATTTGCATAGCAGTAAGGATTTGCGTCTAAATCTTCTTTTCTCATTTCCCACGATGGGTAGTTGAGCTCGCCTAAATCGTGCAAAAGCGCCAATTTGATAGGTGAAGTGAGAAGCTGAACCTTTAATTTTTTATCTACAATAGAGCCTATGTCACCGTTTTTGTTGAACATAAGTCTGTATTTTTCGTTTTCAAGTGTGTGCTCGGTAACCTTGAGGTCGGTTGCGATTTTGCACTTTTCGTCCGAACCCTGCACATCATATACCTTGTAGCCCAAACTTCCTACACTTGCAAGGAAAATAATGTCAAATTCCTTGCCCGTCTTTTTAACTACCTGGCTCGGAACTTCTTTGCCGTTTTTGTCAAAGACCTTAACATATTTTGCATTTCTGTTCAGCTTGATATGTGCTTCAACAGAGGCTTTTCGCTTTGTCGCAACAGGGTTGTTAACGATTGTCGCACATTCCTTGCACCACGAGGTGTCAAGTTCGTTTGCTATTGCACCTACTGCGCCCTCATATTCGGTTTGAAATTGATTGAGCGATGCAAAGTAATCATTCCAGCTGTCGTTGTATTGAAGCATGGTTGATGTGCCCGGTATGTCATCGTGGAATTGGTGCTGAATAACTCGTTTCCACGCCTTGTCAAGAATGGCTTTCGGGTACTTGTACGATGTGAGCAGGCTTGCCGCAACCGCCGATTTCTCGCAGGTGTCGGCAAGGTTTTCGTTTTGTGCGTTGAGTCTTTTGCTCATACATCTTGATGTGTAACCGCCCGCGCCGTGACTGCGCATAATAAGCTCGTTGTTCCAAATCGGTAAGCTATCCTTTTTGCTTTGCGGCAATTTGTCCATCTCGATAAATATTTCGTCAGATGAAGCGGAGTAAACCTTTGTGTCGTTGTTTGTTTTGTTCGCTTCAACACTTTCGTTAACAAACTTTGCACTTTCCTCGGTAGGTGAACCGCCCCAATCGCCTGTGCCGTAGTAGTTCATGGTCCATGGCAGATCGTGTTTCAGTCCGTTTTCCGCAAGCTTGTTGATGATTTGCAAATCGCCTCTTACATCACCGCTGAATTTGTATCTGTACGAAAGGGGATTGAGTGAAGCGTAAACCTTGTCACCGTTGACGCCCTGCCAAACGCCGATGTCAAACGGCAATTCGTATGCGCCGCCCCAACCTAATTTTTGAGAAGAAACACCCAGCAAATTTGCATGTCTTGCAATACTCGGCAAAGCATAACCAAAGCCGAAGCAATCCGGCAAAAATACATCTTTTGATGTTTTGCCGAACCTTTCTTTAAAATAGTGATTGCCGTATAAAAAGTTGCGGAAAAGTGACTCAGGTGACGGAATGTTTACATCTCCGTTTTCGTATGCCGAGCCGCTTACGCACCATTTGCCTGCAGCAACATATTCCTTGATTTTTTCAAACGCTTCCGGATAATATTCTTCAATAAGCTCATATCTGAAGCTGCCCTCAAAGTTAAAACGGTAATTAGGGTACTTCTCTATGAGTTCAAAGTTTTTTTCAAAGGTGTCGGGTATAAATTCTTCAATGGTTTTCGGCAACTCCCATCTCCATACTGTGTCAAGGTGAGCCGTAGCAACCGTAAAAATTTTGTTTTCAGCCATTATGTATCTCGCTTTGTTAATTACTGTACTTCAATAATTTCGTATTCAAATTCGTATTCTTCCTGCAAAGCCTTTACCTTTGCTTCGTTATCTTCGATAAATGTAGGAGTGCGTACACTTTTACCGTCTACCGAGTAGTCCTTTACGATTTGATTAAGTTTTTCCCAAGCTTCTGCTTCAAGCGGATAGTTGTCCGCAAATTTGATTTGAAATTCTCTGTGTTTTGGTATTCTTACTTTCATGGATATTCTCCTTAAAAATTTTTAGTTATAATATTATATAATTATTTGAGTATGATTTCAAGGCTGTTTTGTACTTTTTCGCTCAAAACTTCAATCGGATGTTCAAGTGCCTCTTCAAGCGTGGTTTTATCGTCAACAAGGGTAATCATCTCGTCACCGATTTTGACATTGTCTGCACTGCCGCTTATAACCACACATTTTTTACCGTGCTTTTTGCAAAGCTCGCTTATTTTGTACGGCAATTTGCCCATCAGAGTTTGTTCGTCGGTTTTGCCCTCACCGGTTATCACAATGTCTGCATCTTTGATTTCACTTTCAAGGTCGCAAAGTTCGCTTAAAATATCAAATCCGGATTTTATTTCTCCGCCGTAAACAGAATACAGTCCGCCGCAGATTCCGCCTGCCGCTCCGGCACCTTTAAGCTTGCTTACATCGGTTTTGAAAAATGCATTGAGCCTTTGTAAGCCTTGGTCGAGTTCTTCAACATCGGTTTTGCGTGCTCCTTTTTGCGGAGCAAATACAAATGCCGCCCCGTTTTTGCCAAAAAATTCGTTTTCAACATCGCTCGCAAATGTAAAGCTTATATCCTTTACTTTGTCTTTCGTGCTCATACCGAAAACAAAGTTCATATCATTGCTTTTTGGCATTTTCATAACATTTTGATTTTCGTCATAAAACCTAACTCTGAGTGCCGAAAGTGCACCGATACCACCGTCACAGCAACCTGTTCCGCCAAGACCGAGAATGATGTTTTTATAGCCGTTTTCTGCGGCAAATCGGATTAATTCACCTGTGCCGTAGCTGCTGCTCTGCATAACATTTTTTCGCTTTTGCAATCCGCTTGCAACAGCACATTCAATCGCTGCCGTGTTGCCAAAAGTCACAATGTATCCGTCAATCTCCTTGCCGTAAATATCGTGACATTTTGTGTAAAGTGTTTCGCCTTTACAAATTGATTTTACCGCATTGCAAAAGCCTTCACCGCCGTCGGCAAAAGGTATAGCTTTTACATCACAATCAGATGCTTTTTCAAGCACGGATTTTATGGTTTCGGCGACTTCAACTGATGACAATGTGCCCTTATATGAGTCGGGAACAATAAGTATTTTCATATTTGTACCTCATAATTTTTAATGATTCTATTTTAGCATATATTCTTTTATTTGTAAAATAATGTTCCAAACTGCCTTTTGTGCAAAATTACAGATTTTTTATGCGCTTTTCGGCATATTTACCGAAATGAGAAAAATTTTTGAAAAATCTTGACATTATTTTTTTTATGTTGTACTATATATGTAACCACTTTAGTGGTCGGCGTGATGGTAATAGCGCCCTGTGTTGTGTCTTTCAGCAACTTCACAACACACAACAATAGAAATTGTTTTATTAAACAACGAAGATGGGTAGTTTAAGCGGACACTTGGACTACCCGTTCTTTGTTTTAAAAAAAGTATAAAAACCTCTTGACATTTTGGATTTATCTGCTATAATATTAATACGCATTGAGGCAACGCAGTGCATAACTGAATATCGCGGGGTAGAGCAGTTGGTAGCTCGTCGGGCTCATAACCCGGAGGTCGCAAGTTCGAGTCTTGTCCCCGCAACCACCATAGGACACTGAAAATGATACAATTTTCAGTGTCCTGTTTTTTTGTCTAAAACCTTGTAAATAAAGGCTTTTCAGCGTTTGTTGATGTTTTTGTTTCATCAGCAGACGCTGTTTTTATATTCGTTTCTATATCAAAAATACCTATTTATTGCACTCCGTGAAAATTAAATGCACTGCGGGAAAATATACACCACTCCGTGAAAACAGCAAAAAAATTAACAAGGTAATCTGCTCTATCAACGACTACCTTGTTAATGCGATTTAGTTATGTAACTTGTTTAAGTTCTTTGTATTCTCTATATAAATTAGGTAATATTTCTTTTGTCAAACTGGTTGTCAAAAGAGTATTGCACATTCTTTTGAAGCAAATTTCACATAAGGTTATACTTTCACCATTTTTGATTGTAATAGTATAATTCTGCTTAGTCCATCTGCCACACATAAAACATCTACTTTTAGATTTATTTCTTGTGGCATTTATTAAACCGATTTCCGCTACATCCAAATTCGGATTTTTTAATAATTGTAAGAGAACTTTACATAATGCCGAAAAGCAATCGAAACATAAGGCATAGCTAAATCCATCCAATCTGCCTGTGCAGAAAAATATTTGTGCTTGACGATCGCCATGTATAGAACAATTCAAGTCATATAAAGAACAATGTTCGTTTACTTTCAGTCTGTTTACAGGAGCAGCATCCAACAATGAAGGCATAACTACAAGATTTTTCTTTTCTTTAATTCGACTTCTCTTTGATAGATACTTGTTCATCCTGATAAGATTTATTTCAAGTGTCTTTTCATACGGTATTGCGCACTCTCTGGAATAATTCTCATTTTGGTATTTTTTATTAAGCCAATCATGAGTTATATTCTTCCATATTTTGGAACGCTTTACAAATCTCGTTTTATAAGTTTCGTAAAAATAATAATTTACAGCATTAAGTTTACGATAAAGGCTCACTATATCTTCATCGTTAAGCACAATTTTGTAATTTAAAACGTTTAATTCGTTTTTGTTATCACCAATTTTGTTAATGGTCACATCAAATTTTTTCTTTGTAATATCCGATAAATAATTTTTCTCTTTTAGATAACAATATAAGATTTCTTGCAAATTTGCACTGCAATATTTGCACAAGGACATAACCTTTTCGCCTTGGTTAAATATGATAATTATTCCGTCCGTTTTAGAATGGCAGTTATCACATTTTATAATTTTTTCAACCATATAAATAAAATAATTATGTTTTGTAAATTTAGAACTCCACAAATTTTCTCATCCTTCCATCGCTTTGTTAATAATTGCGGGATCAAATTATATAGAGAAAATGCATTAAATCTATAAAAAGTAAAAAAAAGCGTTTCATTTTTCAAACTAACATTTTTATATCTATAAATCAATATAAAATGCCAAAATGTCGAAAAAAACGACCAAATTGCAATAAAATAAAATATTGAAGCATATTTCTTATAGAAAATCTTATGGCTTTAAAGTTAATGCGTCCATCTGTACAACTTATTAGTTGGCGTTAGTATAGACACAAAATAAATATTTAAAAATATTATTACAAGATAGTATATTGTTATCAAACTCGTATATATTATATAATATTAAAAAGCAAAAATCAACACTATTGGTTGGTATGTCTTCCGTATAGTTTGTGTATGTTAAAATCAGCAGCATCTATACTATTAGTTGTTAATACACACTGATGGAGGCACTATGATGAAGCTTGATACAATAGGCAAAAATATAAGAAAATTTCGTGAAATAAAGAAATTGCGTCAAGAAGATTTGGCGGAAA
>OJAW01001345.1_pt1 | contig 14457 bp, 9 predicted proteins | sample 1589151 | NCBI WGS metagenome assembly OJAW01 (sample SAMN03283290) | human gut metagenome | biome: human-associated habitat; material: feces | host: Homo sapiens | place: Peru | collected 2012 | reverse complement strand
ATTTAAATTATATGTATCAATGTACATAGTATCTAATTTAAAATCTTTTTCTTCACTATCTTTTTTTTGAATCAATAAATTTTTATATAGAACATTACCATCTTCAATTGCAAATCCTTCATTTTTATAAAAATCTACATATGAGGATGTATAATTTACTAATAATCGTTTAATATTAGTTTTACTTTGAATTTTTTGTATTTGCTCTTTATTAAGACGTACATAATCAGATAATGCCAGTGTTTCTAAATTAGGAAAGTTTTTCAAAAAGGAAATATCATTTTGAATAATTTCAAATGGGATTTCTAACTTAGTTATACTTTTAGGAATGTAATACTTAATATCATTCCACAAATTTTTTACCGGAAAAAGTAACTTAATACCACCATCTGTATATATTAATTCTTGACCATTTAAATACGAATCATCTTTACTTTTCTTTACTATATCATCTAATGATATATCATATATGTCTATACTTACATGATCTTTTTTAGAAGAAATATATTTTCTTATATTTGTTAAATTATTTTCATTTGCTGGTATGCAGATTGTATCTTGGGTGTTAATGATTGCGGGATTTTGTTTGTTTACAAGTTTTTCAATAATTGACTTTATAAAGAATTCTATTGAGAGGAGTAAGGAGATTAAAATTCATAAGAAGGAGGAAAAAGAGAAGAAATCATCAGTTATTATTAGTGACGGTGATGATGAGGAGGAAAGTGATAAGAAAGTTCCTGAAAATAATCATATTAAGATTACTAGTATTGATGAGTTAACTAAGGTTCCTGAGAAAAATGAAAAGATTGAGCCAGTAAGTGTACCTGTTGCTAGTAATGAAGTTAAAGAAGCTCCAGTATGTAATTTACAATATAAATTGCCACCTTTAAGTTTACTTGATCAACCTAAGAAAAAAGAAAAAGGTATGGATAATGCTGCAATAGAGAAAAATATTGAAATACTTGAACAAGTACTTAAAGATTTTAAGATTGTTGGTAAAGTAGTTGAAGTACATATTGGACCTAGTGTTGCACAATATGAATTAGAAATTGCTTCTGGTACAAGGGTTAATAAAATTACTTCTATTAATAGAGAGATTGCTCTTGCTCTTGCTAAAAAAGATGTACGTATAGAAGCACCTATTCCTGGTAAAAATACTGTTGGTATAGAGTTTGCTAATGATAAATCTACTCCGGTTAGTTTTTATGAGATTATTAGTAGTAAGAAAATGCAGGATGCTATGAATAAGAAATTAATGGTACCTTTAGGTAAGAGTATTATGGGTGATGTTGAAGTCTGTGAAGTTAATAAGATGCCGCATTTACTTATTGCTGGTACTACTGGTTCTGGTAAATCAGTTTGTGTTAATGGAATTATTTGTTCTATTTTGATGAGGGCTAGACCAGATGAAGTTAAACTTGTTATGGTTGATCCTAAAGTAGTTGAGTTATCTGTTTATAATGGAATTCCACATTTAATGTGTCCGGTTGTTACTGATCCGAAAAAGGCAGCTGTTGCTTTAGCAAAGATGGTTGCTGAAATGGAAAGACGTTATGAGACATTTAGTGAGACTGGTACTAAGAATATTGAATCATATAATGATTATATAGATAAATGGAATAAAGAAAATTCTCATGATGAGTATAAAAAGACTAAGATGCCATATATAGTTGTTATTATCGATGAGTTGTCTGACTTGATGATGGTTGCGGCTAAAGAAGTTGAAGATTCAATTTTACGTATTACACAAAAGGCTCGTGCGGCAGGAATTCATTTGATCGTTGCAACTCAAAGGCCTTCAACTGAAGTTATTACTGGTTTGATTAAGGCAAATATTCCATCTCGTATATCATTTGCAGTTGGATCAGGAATTGATTCTAGAACAATACTTGATCAAACTGGTGCTGAGAAATTACTTGGTAAAGGTGATATGCTATTCTTACCAATTGGAGTTAATTCACCAACTCGTATTCAAGGTTCATTTATTACAGATGATGAGATTAAACGTTTAATTGACTTTACAGTTGAACAACAAAAGGCACAATATGATGAGTCGTTATTGAATCTTGAGGCAGTTGATCATAATGCTGTTGATGATACGGTTATTGATGAGGTAGCAGGTGATGCTGATAGTGAGGAAGAATTATATCAACAAGTATTAGAATTTGTTGTTAGAACTCAGCGAGCAAGTGCTTCACTTTTACAAAGAAAGTTTAAGATAGGTTATAATAAGGCTGCTAGAATGATTGATACACTAGAGGAGAGAGGAGTTATTGGACCGGCGACGGGAAACTCTAAGCCTAGGGAAGTATTGGTACAATTTGATGAGAGTTCTAAAGGAGAAGTAACAGAATAATCTAGTTACTTTCTTTTTTGATTATGTATGTTATAATGAAATAGGAGGGATATATAAATGACAGCACATATAGAAAGTAGTAAAGATGATATAGCAAAGGTAGTATTAATGCCAGGAGATCCATTAAGGGCAAAATATATAGCAGAACACTTTTTAACGGATTATAAATTAGTTAATAGTGTTAGAAATATGTTTGCTTATACTGGCTATTATAAAGGAAATAAGGTTACAGTATTTTCATCAGGTATGGGAATTCCAAGTATAGGAATTTATGCTTATGAATTATTTAAGTTTTACGATGTAGAGAAGATTATTAGAATTGGGACATCTGGTACAATTCATAAGGATGTTAAGTTACTTGATGTTATTTTAGCGACTAGTGCTTATTCTGTTAGTACTTTTCCATTATTATTTGATGGAGATACTAATAAAGAATATGAATCTAGTAGTGAGTTAAATAATTTGATTATAGAAAAAGGAAGAGAACTTGGTACTAATATAAAGGCTGGTAAAATTATTACGAGTGATGTTTTTGATCCATATGTAGATGGAGAAAAGTTTATGAGTAATTTTCCTAATGAGGAATTTTTAGCTAGTGAAATGGAAGCATTTTGTCTTTTCTATTTAGCAAAAAAATTAAATAAACAGGCAACATCATTGCTTACAGTTGTTGATTCAAAATATGATAAGAGAAGTTTAACTAGTGAAGAGAGAGAACAATCATTAAATGATATGATTGTACTTGCTTTAGAAAGTGTTTCTAATAAAAATTAAAATACTGAATATACTAATTGATAGAGGTGGCTTATGGAATATATAAAAAAAGATTTAGGTTCTTATAAATTGCATTTAATTAAAACTGATAAATTTAAGTCTATTTTTGTTAGAGTTTCATTTCATAGAGTAGTTAAGAAAAATGAGATTACTATTAGGAATATTTTAAGTGATATGTTTATGCAATCTAGTAAGAAATATGGTAGTAAAAGAGAACTTACAATAAAAGCACAAGATTTGTATGCAGCAGGACTTAAAACTTCTAATTCAAGACTTGGTAATTATATCAATACAGATTTTTATTTAACTACTTTACATGATAAGTATACAGAAGAGGGAAATTTTGCTGCCTCATTAGAGTTTTTGAGTGAAATTATGTTTAATCCAGATGTTGAGGATGGAAAGTTTAATGCTGAAAAATTAGATATAGTTAAGAGTAATTGTAGAAGTGCGTTAAATTCTATAAAAGAAGATGCTGGTAATTACAGTTTGATTCGTATGGCTGAGATGTTTGGTGAAGAAGAGGAACCTATCTCTTATAGAATGATGGGATATTTAGAAGATTTAGATAAGATTGATGGAGAGGCTCTTTATAATTTCTATTTAGATATGATTAAGAATGACTTTGTTGATATTTTTATTATTGGAGATATTGATTTTAAAGAGACTACCGACTTAATTAAGAAGTATTTTAAATTTGACGTATTAAAGAAAATAAAGATGCCGTTTATGGTTGAGGAGAGAAAGCCTAGAAGTAAAAAATTGGTGCAAAATGAGGAAATTGATAATACTCAGTCTAAACTTGCGATTGCATGTAGAGTAAATGGACTTAGTGAATATGAAAGGGGATATCCGTTAACTTTATTTAATGTTATTTTTGGTGGATGTTCTGATTCTAAATTATTTAAAGAAGTTCGAGAAGAAAATTCTTTATGTTATTCAATTTATTCTATTACTAATAAGTTAGATAATGTTTTAATAATTAGGGCGGGAATAGATAAAGAAAATTATAAGAAGACAGTTAGTTTGATTGAGAAAGATTTAAAGGATATGTGCAATGGTAAGTTTGATGAGACTGATATTTTAATGGCAAAAGAGTACTATAATACAGCATTAGAGGAGATTGAAGATAGTCAGAGTAAGATTGTTCATAATTATTTGATGATGGAATTAATTAATGCTGATGATATAGATGTAAAACGCGAGAAGATGAACAAAGTTACTAAGAGTGAAATAGTTAAGGTTGCTAAAAAGGTAACTATAGATACGATATTCTGTTTAGAAGGAGTTAAAGATGAAGAAGATTGATTTTAAAGGATTAGATGTTAGTTGTTATAAAGAAGTTCTTGACAATGGATTAGAAGTATTTTTAATACCTTTTACAAATAAGAAAAATTATTGTATAATTAATACATAATGGAGGTATGAAATGGAATTAATAAAAAGACATAAGGGGTTAGCAATAGTTGGAGGGCTTGCACTAGTATTACTTATAGTGATGATAGCAATATTTGCAAGAATGTTATTCTCATCAGGAAATTCAGAATATGGAGATAGACTTAATAATATAGCTAAAATAGATAAGTCTGATACAAATAAACTAATAGAGGAATTAAAAAGTAAAGATGAAGTAAATGATGTTAGTGTTAGAACTCAAGGAAAAATTATATATATAACAATAACATATGAAGAAAACGTTAGTAAAGATAAAGCTAAAGAAATAGCTAATAATACATATAGCTATTATAGTGAAGATGTAGTTAAATGCTATGACTTTGAATATTTTCTTACACAGAAGCCTATAGTAGGAGATGATGGAGAAGATAGAGCATTTGTAATAGTAGGAACAAAACATCCAAATAATGATTATATTAGTTGGACTAAAAGTTAGGAGTTAGTTATGAAGAAGAATAATAAAACAAATAAAATAGTTATTTTATCAATAATTGGATTACTTTTACTGGTATGTGTAGTTATATTTATTCTTAATTATACGAAGGATTCTTCTAGTTTTTCTTTGTTAGAGAAGAACTGGATAAATAATCATAAGAGTAATGTGATAGATGTATCGGTATATAATGATGTACCAGTATATGGACAAGATGGAGAAGGCATGATATTTTCATACTTAGAAGAGTTTACTAATTCTTATGGAATAGAATTTAATAAGGTATCATACTTGGTAGGGGGATCTACTAATATGAGAGATGTATCTTTTAGAATTCTTAATTATAATGAAGAACCTGGAGAGAATGATATTTTATTATATACTGATAAATATGTTTTGATTGGAAAAAATAATGATAATATTAATGGTATTTCTTCTCTTCGTGATAAGACAATTGGTGTACTGGAAGAAGACACTAGTAATGTAAGATATTATTTGAATGAGGCAGTTGGAGTTAAGTATACTTCTTGTAAGGATACTCAAGAGATGATTGATTTACTTAATCAAGGAGAAATATCTTATGGAGTGGTTCCTAATAATTTATATTTAGATGATATTATTGAAAATGATTTAAGTGTGGTATTTCATCTTGATGAATTATATAAAAAGTATGTTTTAACGGTAAATAATGATAAGACTTTAAAGAGTATTATGAATAAGTTCACAATAATTTATCAGAAAGATTTTGAAGAAGAGAAATATAAGACTTATTTCTTGGATGCATTTTTTAAGTTTAGTAAGATTAGTGAAGCTGAAAGAATGAATTATAATGCTAGTAATTATGTATATGGTTATGTAGCTAATATGCCTTATGAGAATATGATTAATAAGGAATTTGTAGGAACTTTGGCTAATTATTTAAGTGGATTTGAAGATACGGCAGATGTTGATTTTAAATTAGTTGGATACAATAACGTTAACGAGTTAAAGCAGGCTTTTTCTAGAGGAGAAGTTGATGTATTATTTGCTAATTTTAATACAACAGGAGTAAATGTAGATGTAGTTAATACGATTAGTCCTTTTGAGGAGAAGTATGTTATTTTGAGTAAAGATAATTATCCGATGAATTCAATTAGAAGTTTAAATGGACAAGAAGTATATACGGTTAGTGGTACTTATTTATATGATTATTTAAGTGTTAATGGAATTACTCCGAAAGGATTTATTAATACTGATGAACTTCTTAGAAATGTTAGTAATAAAAGTATAGTAATGTTAAATTTTGATACTTATGAATACTATAAAGATAGGAAGTTTAAGAATTATAAGGTTTTATATGAAGGAGTACTTGATAATGATTATTCTTTTGCAATTAGAGATGTAAATAAGAATCAAACATTTATTAAATTATTTAGTTATTATATTAGTAGTATTAATTATAAGAATATTAGATATGAATATAATACTGATTATATGGTTAATTCTAAGAATGAATTATCTGTGATGGTTAAGTATATTGCTATTATTCTTGGTATTACTATTATGGGACTAGTGGTTTTATATTTGATACTTAGAAAAGGTAAGAAGAAAGAAAATATTACTAAGGATGATAAATTAAAATTTATTGATGTAATGACTTCTTTAAAGAATAGAAATTATCTTAATTATAATATTAAAACTTGGGAAGATAATGTGATATATCCTCAAAGTATTGTGATATTAGATCTTAATAATATTAAATATATTAATGATAATTATGGACATGCAGAGGGAGATGAAGTTATTAAGAAGGCTGCTAGTATTTTAATAAATAATCAAGAGGAAAACACGGATATTGTTAGGACTGATGGTAATGAATTTTTGATATATATGGTAGGATATGATGAGAAGAAAATTCAAGAATATATTCGTAAATTAAGTAAGGAAATGAAGAATTTACCTCATGAATTTGGTGCAAGTTTTGGTTATAGTATGATAACTGATGATATTAAAACAATAGATGATGCAATTAATGAAGCTACTTTATCTATGAGACAAGCAAAAGAAAAATTATAATTAATGGAGAATAATTATGGGTGAAAAAATTAAGGGGTATTTTAGAAAACTATTTAAAATATTAAGGAAACCGGAGATGGCAATATTACCTGGAAATATTGCCTTCTACTTAATATTAGCAATAATTCCACTTCTAACAGTTATAGTTCTTTTAGCTAATTCTTTTGGTATATCAATTAATTTTGTAGCAGATTTTATTAAGGGACTTATGCCTAGCCAGGTAAGTGGTGTAGTGATAGATGTTATTTCTGGTAAGGGATTTGATAATAAGGTAGGATTATTTAATATTATGGCTTTTATACTTGCTTCAAATGGAACTTACGCTATAATTACTACTTCTAATGCTTTATATAAAATTAAGGATAGAGATTGGTTAAAAGATCGAATAAGTTCATTTATTTTATTAATTTTGATTATTATCTTATTTGTATTTTTGATAGTGGTACCAATATTTGGTGATAATATATTATATTTAATGAGTAAGGCTAAAATATTAGAAAATTATATAGATGACTTTAGAATAGTATTTAGTTTTATTAAATGGCCATTAACATTATTTATTATATATATCAATATTAAGTTAATATATACAATAGCTCCTTCTAAAAATATTATTAGTAGTGAGACGACTTATGGTGCAATATTTACTACTACGATGTGGGCTATGGCTACTTTAGTATTTAAATTTTATTTAACTTATTTTGCTAGATATGATATTTTATATGGTAATTTATCTTCAATGATTATTTTGATGGTATGGATATATTTCTTGTCATATATATTTGTATTTGGTATGGCTATTAATGTATCTAGACGTGAAGAACAAGAATTAATTAAATTTCAACAAAAAATTGAAGAAGAATTATTAGCAAAAAAGAAACTTAAGGAAGAGAAAAAGAAAAATAAGAAAAAGAAAGTTAAAAAGAATAAAAATATAGAAGAGGTTAATAAGACTAAAGATATAGTGAATTCTACGGGTGAACTTGAAGATAAAGAGGAAAAAGATAATGACAATATTGTTTCTAAAAGTAACGAGAATGATATAGAGGATAAGAATAATTCTCAAGATAAGTAGAGTTTTGTTATAAATCTCATTTCTTGAATATAAAAAGAGATGAGGTTTTTATATGTCTAATTTAGATTATATATAGGTATATTATTTTTTATAATACATTATTATTAATATTTTTATCTGTTATAGATAGAATATTATATTTCAAACAATATACGAATATATGTTTGTTTTCTATTGACAGATAATGAAAAGAATGATATAGTTATTTTATGAGTAGGTGGTTTATGATGATGCTAGATTTTATAGATGATTTAAATAAAGAAACATTAATGATATGTGATAGTGGTGTTAAAGAAAAGATCTTAGGAATGCATAAATTAATACCTATTAAAATGATGGATATTGATGAGTTTACTCGAAAGATTACTTTTAGTTATGATGAAGAAGCAATAATTGAACTAATAAAGACTTATGGATTTAAATATGAAGTTGCAAAGATGTATTTAGATAATTTATGTTATGTAGAAGAAAAAGATTATAATAATGAAAAGTTAGATTTTTTAGTTAAAATAAAAAAAGAACTTAGGGATAAGAAACTACTTAAATATAATAATGGTTTTTTGGAATATGTAAGAAAAACTCCAGTAATATTTTATAATGTTAGAATTAATAATTTTATGAAAAGACTACTTGATGGGGTAAGTTATCAGGTAAAGAAAAGAGTATATAATAACTATGAACATAATGTATATGCTTATAATACAATGGAAGAAGAAGTGGAATATGTTGCTCATGAGGTTGGTAATTTGATTAGTCGAGGAGTAGATATTAGCAAGATTAAGTTAACTAATGTGAATAAGGACTATTATAATACGATTGAGAGAATTTTTACTTTATTTAATCTTAAGGTTAATATTCCATACAAGAGAAGTTTATCATCTTATGAAATTGTTAGAAAGTTTATTAGTAATCTTAATGAAATGAATATAACTGAAGCAATAGAATTAATTGATAAAGAAGATGAGATGTATTTTGAATTGGTTAAGGTTATTAATAAGTATATTATTTATAATGATATTAACTTGCTTAGGTATAAGTTAGAGAATACAGAAATCTCTTCTAAGGGATACGCTAATGGAATAGAAATTATAGATTATTTAAATTATATTACTCAGGATGACGAATATATTTTTATGCTAGGATTTAATGATGGAGTAGTTCCTAATAGTTATAAGGATATTGATTATATTACTGATAATATTCGAGAGTATGTAGGAATAGAAACGATAGAAGAGAAAAATAAATATTTAAGAGAAGATATATTAAATAGTCTTAAAGATATTAAAAATTTAATTATTACTTATAAGAAAAGTGATAATAAGAAGGGGTATTATCCTTCGACAATGTGTAATTATTTTAGAGTAATTGATGGTAATACAAAATACTGTGATAGTTATAGTGAGGTATATAATAAGATAAAATTAATGAGAGGGTATGATAAGTATTTAAAATATGGTGTAAAAGATGATGATTTTGATGATTTATATAGTAATTTTAAGATAGATTATCAGAGTTATTCAAATAAATATTCTGGTATTAATAGAATACAAGATGGACTTACTTTATCATACTCAGATATGAAATTATATAATCAATGTTCATTTAGATATTATCTTAGTAAAATTTTGAAATTGGATATATATGAGGAAAATTTTAGTGCGGTAATTGGTTCAACTGTTCATTATGTTATGCAAAAATGTTTGAGTAATAATGAAAATGATACAGATAAGTATATTTCTGAATATTTAAGTGATAGAGTACTTACAAAGAAAGAGAGATTCTTTTTAGATAAATATCGTGTGATAGTAAAAGAGTTATTAGATCATGTTTTAGAAGAAAAAGAATATAGTTTATTTAATAAGGCAATGTATGAGAAAAAGATTCAAGTAGATTTTGGTGAAAAGATTGTTTTTAAGGGAATTATTGATAAGATACTATATTATGAAAATGATGGGCGAACTTATTATGCTTTGATTGACTATAAGACAGGTCAGGATCAAATAGATTTGAAATACTTAGAATATGGGCTTAATATGCAATTGCCAATATATTTATATTTATCTAAGAGATTAGAGTTTATTAATCCGGTATGTGTAGGGTTTTATTTACAAAGAATTAATGTTAAAGAAAGAGATTATAGATTAATTGGATACTCTAATAGTGATAAGGATGTTTTATCAATAATTGACAATAATTATGATAATTCAAAAGTTATTAAGGGTATGAAAACGCTTAAGGATGGTAGCTTTTCTAAATATAGTAAGGTTCTGTCTAATGAAGAGATAGAAGATATTGTAAAGAAGACTGAGGAAGAAATTATTAAGGTTATTAAAATGATAAAGAATAATGAATTTACAATTAATCCGAAAGTTATTGATAATATTGAGGTGGGATGTGAATATTGTAAATTTAAGGATATATGCAATATGACTAGTAAGGATAAGGTAATTATTACTACTATTAATACGGAAGAGGGGGATAGTAATGGCTAATACAAAAGAACAACAGTGGGCTATTGATGCAGAAGGTTCAAACATAATTGTATCAGCAGGGGCTGGTTCTGGAAAAACAGCTGTTTTAACTCAAAGAGTTATTAGAAAAATTATGTCTGGTGTTGACGTTTCTAAACTATTAGTATTAACTTTTACTAATGAGGCTGCTAGTGAGATGAAAAATCGTATTAGGGATGCAATTATTAAAAATAATTTAACTAAACAATTAAATTTACTAGATGCAGCTTATATTACAACTTTTGATAGTTATGCTTTATCAGTAGTTAAGAAATATGCTTATAAGCTTAATATTAGTAAAAATATTGGAATAACTGATAGTAATATTATTACTATATATAAATATAAAGTAATAGATAAGATATTTGATGAGATGTATGGTGAAGAAGATTTTGATAATTTGATTAATGACTTTTGTTTGAAAGATGATACTAGTCTTAAGAAGGATATTATTAAATTATCGGAGAAGTTGGATTTACAATTAGATAAAGAGAAATATATTAAAGAATATTTTTTACATTATGATAATGAAGAATTTATAGGTAAAATGATAAATGATTATATGCATCTTATTAGAAATAAAGTTATTCAACTTAAGGATATTTATGAAGAATTTACCAGTTATTGTAGTGATAGCTTAATTAAGAAAATTGATGAATATTTTAATGGCTTGTTTAATGCAGTAGAGTATGATGAATATGTACTATTTATGAGCAAGAGTCCTGTTAGGTTTACTTCGGTAGATGAGAATGGATTAGAGTTAAAAGAAGAACTTAAGAAGAAAATTGAAGAGATAAAGAAATTGTTAAGATTTAAAGATAAGAATGAATTAACACTTGGTATAGAGAAAACAAGAAAAAATATTCAAGTAATGTTAGATATTATTAGTAAAATGGATAGTGAAGTAGCTAAGTATAAAGATAAGACAGGAAGTTATGAATTCAATGATATTGCGCATATGGCTTTGGGAATTGTGCAAAATAATTTGGAGATAAGAGAAGAGATAAGAAATTATTTTAATGAAATTATGGTAGATGAATATCAGGATACTTCTAATATTCAAGAAGAGTTTGTAAGTTTAATTAGTAATAATAATGTTTATATGGTTGGTGATGTTAAGCAATCTGTATATCGTTTTAGAAATGCTAATCCATATATATTTCAGGATAAATACAATAGATATAGTAAGCATGATGGAGGAATTAAGATTGACTTACTTAAGAATTTTCGTAGTAGGAACGAGACGTTATTTAATATTAATGAGATATTTAATTTAATAATGGATGATGAGATAGGGAATGCTGATTATTTAGATAGTCATAATATGGTATATGGTAATACAGCATATGATTTAGAGAATCCAGGACATGATAATAATATAGAGATATATAACTATGATAATGAAATAAATACTATGTATACTCGTGAAGAGAAAGAAATATTTATTATTAGTGAAGATATTAAAGAGAAGATTAAAAATAAGTATCAGGTATTTGATAAGAAGAGCAATCATCTTAGAGATATTAAATATAGTGATATATGTATTATTACTGATAGAAATAAATATTTGGATAAATATAAAAAGATTTTGGAATATGAAGAAATTCCTTCAGTAATATACATGGATCATGAACTTACTAATGATAACGTTGTATTAATTATTAAGAATTTAATATCTTTAGTGGATTATGTGAATAAGGGGATAATTGATGATAAGTTTAGATATTTATTTGTTTCTGTAGCAAGATCTTTTATTTTTACATATAGTGATGATATGATTTATCAAATAGATAAGAATAAAAGATACTATCAAGATGAGATTATTAAGAAATGTAAACTAATAAATTTAAACTATCCTTTAGAAGATATTATTAATGAGATATTTATGGTATTTAATATTTATGAAAAATTAACTACTTTAAGTGGAATAGATGAGTATTTAATAAGAATAGATAATATTTTAGATATTGCTAGTAATTTATCTGGGCTTGGTTATAATTTAGAGGAGTTTATTAATTATATTGAAGATGTGCTTAATAAAGGTCTTACAATAAAATACTCTACTAATACTAGTATAGATAATGCAGTAAAAATTATGAATATTCATAAATCTAAAGGGCTTGAATTTAGTTTATGTTATTTTACGGGTATGCATAATGAATTTACAATAAAAGAAATTAATGATAAGATACTTGTTAGTGATAAAGGAGGAATTATTCTTCCATACATTAATGAAAATGGTGATATAAGTCAAAATATATTAAAAGATTTATATGTAGATAATTTCTTTAAAGAAGAAATATCGGAAAAAATAAGGCTTTTTTATGTAGCTCTTACTAGATGTAGGGAAAAAATGATAATTGTTACTTCTTTAAATAAGGAAAAGAATGGATATGGAAGACTAGTGCCTACGAATATGAGACTTAAATACAGATCTTTTTTAGATATTCTTAATTCAATTGATATTATAGATAAATATGTAGTAAATAAAGAAGCTAATTATACGCATGATTATGATATAATTAAGTTAAAAGAAATTACAAAACATACTGATGGGGAAGTTATTGATAAAAAAGAAATTAAAATTAATTATGAAGTAGGTGAAAATAAACATTTTTCTAAAGAAAGTGATATTCTTGATATTGATAGTGTTAAGGCAATGAAATATGGAACATTAATTCATGAAGAACTAGAGTATGCAGACTTTGACAAAAAGAATAATAAATATTTAGAAAAGTTATTTAATGTTATTTCTTCTGATTATATAAATGTATATAGGGAATATGAGTTTAGTTATCAAGAGAATAATATAGTTTATAATGGTGTGATAGATTTAATGCTTGAATATGATGATTATATTAATATTATTGATTATAAACTTAAGAATATTATGGATGAAAAATATAATTTACAGTTAAGGGGATACAAAAAATATATTGAGAGTATTAGTAATAAAGTAGTAAATATTTATTTATATTCATTAATTGAAGATAAGATACTTAAGATAGAGGATTAAGAGGTGTAATATGAGAAAAAATGTAATAGCAATAATGTATGATTTTGATAAGACGCTATGTACTAAGGATATGCAGGAATATACTTTTATTCCTAATTTAGGAATTGAGGCAAAAGATTTCTGGACAGAAGCTGACAAGTTAAGGCAAGAAAATATGATGGATCAAGTATTAACATATATGTATTTGATGTTTCAAAAGATGGCAAATAATAATCGTCCTTTAAAAAGAGAGTATTTAAATAAGATGGGAGAAAATATTCAATTATTTCCGGGAGTTAATGAATGGTTTACGAGAATTAATGAATATGGTAAAGAAGTTGGAATGGAAGTAGAACATTATATTATTTCTTCTGGACTTAAAGAGATTATTGAGGGTACTTTAATTGGAAAATATTTTAAAGAGATTTATGCTTCAGAATTTTATTATAATGAAGATGGTAATGCTGTATGGCCTAGATTAGCTGTAAATTATACGAATAAAACACAATTTTTAAGTAGAATTAATAAAGGTGTTTTAGATATTTCAGATGATGCTAGTTTAAATAAAAAAATGCTTGATAATGAAAGAAGAATATCTACTAGTAATATGATATATATAGGGGATGGGTATACGGATGTTCCTTGTATGAAGTTAACTAAAGATAATGGTGGTGTAAGTATTGCTGTTTACCATGGGGAAAATAATGATACAGCAAAGAATTTACTTCGCGATGAGAGAATTAATTATATGGCAAAGGCTGATTATTCTTTAGATAGTGAAATAGATAAAATAATTGCTAATTT
>OJAW01001344.1_pt1 | contig 14472 bp, 10 predicted proteins | sample 1589151 | NCBI WGS metagenome assembly OJAW01 (sample SAMN03283290) | human gut metagenome | biome: human-associated habitat; material: feces | host: Homo sapiens | place: Peru | collected 2012 | reverse complement strand
TCAAGACTCTGCGGGGACGGTTAGAGTTCGTTGTCCTCACCGCTGTCAGAACCGCCAGTTTGCGAGCCGTCAGTGTTTCCGCCGCCAGACTGGGTGTTATCCTTGTTTTCACCAGACTGGGAGTTGTCTTTGTTCTGATCGTTGGTACCCGAACCGCCTCCGTTGCTAACAGGACCAGATGGGGTAGTGGTCTTGCCAGAATCCTCGGCGAGGAGGTTGGAAGCATTCTTCAGGGAAGCCTGGATGTCGAGCTTGTTGCTGGTCAGATTACCGGTAGCACGGGCACGGAGTCTTACGCCTTCGATGTTCTTCGTCACAGAGAAATCTTCCTCACTATCAGCACCCTTCTTGGTCTTCAGACCGATGGAGAAGATGGCCAGGTCATCGATTTTCACTGCAAAACCCTGAAGCACCAACTCCTTGATGCACTTCACCATGTCGGTGAGCAAACCCTTGGTGGCACCGGGCGAGAAACCCGTATTGTGTTCGGTCATGTGCTCTGCGAGTCCGTTGAGATCGATGGTTTGAGTTACTACTGGGCGGGCATAGTACTTGCCATACGCCTTTTGAATTTTCGGGTTCTTGTTTTTAGATAATTTAAATAAAATCATAATTACTGTTTATTGAAAGTGGTTAATAACTGTTAGCCTCCAATAAGGGCTGCGCGCTCGCCTTCGTTTTCAGCTAAGTCACTCTCTCTGAATGACAATGCAAAGATACAACATTCTGCTGACTCACTTATCCCTTTCTATCCCTTTTGATGCTTTTCTGTCCCTTTCTATCCTTTTCTATCCCTTTCTATCCCTTTCCGGAAGCCCTTTTTCTTCCTTCTGAGAGTTCATGTTCAGAGAATCTCCCACATGATCTTATGGTTCGTCCAGATAATCCACTATCAGCTCCACCTGATGGCGACTGTAATACTTGGCAAATTTGCCCACCTTGCAGTCGTCGAGGGCCTCAGAGAGTTCAGGATTGTTTTTGATCCAGCGCTTCAGACGGTTGAGCGCCACTTTGGCTTCCGATCGTGGGAAGTAGAGTAAAGCCAATTCTGTCTTTTCGTAAATACGTATTTCCATATCCGATTGATTTTTAGTATGATATAAGTCGTTTACCACCTGCAAACAAGTCATTTACCACCTGTAAACAAGTCGTTTAGGAGTGGCAAACAAGTCATTCAGCACCCGTAAACAAGTCATTTACGATAGCCCAACAAGTCGTTTGCAAGTCCTAAATGAGTCATTTCCTCATCGTATCTGAGTCATTCTGGCTTTCTGCTATCGTCAGTTTCGCCTCCTGATTGATATCATAGCCTTCCTTCTCGATTACGATCCAACCTCTGCCTTGTTTTCTGCGTAATCTCCGGAATCCCATTTTTTCCATGACGTTCTGAATGTCTCCACTGGTCACGTTGTTTCGTATGGCAGGGTTGAATCCTATCTTTTCCATGATGTCGGCAGAGGTGGCAAATTTCATATTCGGATTCATCAGGTCGGCTTCTGTTGGTACCCTGAAATACTTGGCTATGAGCTCCTCCAGGAAGCTGTTGGCAAGGAACATCCTGTTGTGCAGTCTTTGCTTCTCCATGTCATCGTAGGTGAGCCAAGGCACCCAGTCACCTTGCTTCAGTTTGCCCTCCTTGCGCTTTCTGATGAGTTCTTTCACGATATATATAGCCTGGGCATAGATATGATCGTGATCGATGGGATATTCGAAGGGGCTCTGGATTTTCTCCACCTCCCATACCAGGCAGCGGCGGTCTTCCTCTTCGCATATCACGTGGCGATTGTTGCTCGTGCCGCAGAGAGAGGCATGGCGCAGCAGCTGACTGGGATATTTGTCGTAGGGCACACGGATGGTTACGCTGCGCTTCGTCACACAACTCTTGAAGGAATTGAGATTCTTGCCATGTGGGGCATCAAACTCGTCGAGACAGATGAGCGCCTTGCTGGTCGTTATCTGCAGGAAATCCTTATTCTTGTAGTCGGCTGAAGAATCGTTGGCATAGTAGCTTCTGAGACACTGGGGCAGGAGATTTTCCAGAAATTTGGTCTTGAAGATACCGCCACGACCCACGAGCACCAGCACCAGCTCGTTCACCATCTCCTTGCTGCCCCAGCCATATACCATGCTCACAAACCATTTGCGGAAGGCATACTTGAAGTACTTCTTGGTGTGATAGTATTCGGGCGCCTCCTTCACCGTGATACGTTCGCAGAGCTGGTCGATGTAGTCGGGATCGCCTTCCTTCCATTCTGGCAGTCCCATGAGATAATCCTCGATGGGGTTGAACTTTTTCGTGAAATCCGACTTGATGGCGCTTTCCAATCTTTTCTTGTTGGTGCGCAGTCCGTCCATATCCATCAGCGTATAGATGGTATTCTCCACGGTCTCGGTCACCTCCGTCCATTTGTAGTAGAATTCGCTCTGGGTATCGTAGGCCCTGATTTCCACCATGCCGGTCACGGTGTTCAGATGCATCTCATATCGGGTGTTAAGCCACTGCATCAGCACCTTCATGCTCGGGTTGGATCCGTATTTCTCGCCCTTCGTATAGAGATGCCAGCAGCCCCAACCTTCCGTATGATTGAACACCCAGTCCACGATGCTTTTCACACCGTCATACTGGCTTCCATATTCCGCCGTCATCCAGTTGAGCAGTTCTTCCTTCTTAGCACCGTAGTTGAAGCAGAAGGTGGCAAATCGCATGCAGAACTCGTGATGGCTGCCAGGCTCAAATCGGCAGAACCAGCCCTCAGAGAGCTTTTTCACTTGCTCTATCACGTCCTCCGTACTCGCTTGCGTCTGCTTCTTGCCGTTTGCATTCCCTGAGGATGCGCTGCCCTGACTCTTTTTGGCGCTTCTACTGCCTTTCGATGAAGTACCGTTGGCTCTATCCGTCTCCAACTTTTTCTCCCTTTCCATCTCCGGTTTCAGCACGGTCTGGTAGAATTTCGTCACCTCCTCAGGCGAAAGGGGTAGGGGTTCCGCATCCCAGTTGAAGTAGGCCTTCTCATCGTGCGCCAGACCGCAGAGTCGGGTCATGTCGAGGCACTGTCTGTCGGCGTTGAGATTCAGCAGCTCATCATAGATTTTGATGGCCTTTGTGATGGCGAGGCGGTGCAGTTCTGTCTCAGTGAGGGTGCAGCCGGGGGGACGTGCATATTTCAGGAGGATTCTGAATCCCCTGCCGCTGATCGTGCGGTAACAAACCATGGTAGTAGGCTTTTTGATAGCCTTTTCCACGGCGTCTTCCAGGATGATGCTTGGCGTATGATCATAGTCGAGCATGGCCCAGTAGGTAGGTTTGCCGAAGTATTCAAGCGTTCTACCATCGGGTTTGAACTGGATAGATGGACAGATGGCAGCAGAGTTTCGCTTTTTGTTATCAGCAGCTTTTCTGTCGATATTTACCATTTGTCGGTAGTCATCCGTATGAATCTGGATGAATCTGTCTTGCATGATGAGCCATTCCAGTTCCTTCTTGCTTGACAGAGGTTTGTGGCTACTACTTCTGAGCGAAGTAAATAGCGAGGGCATGGTTTCTTCCATTAGCTTCCAAGTTAAATTGTTATTTTGGAAATGAGTTGAGGTCTGAAGATTGTTACTGTTTCAGATGAATGTCTCCATTTTGAATCAGGATGTTGGTATTTTCGACGAAGTGTGTACTTTGAATAAACTTATCGGTCATTTTGAAAGCATTTATTTTTTCTTCACGTTCTTCTATCGTTTGATTGTGTTCCAGGGCCATGTAGGCTGCATAAAAATCACTCTCTCTATGTCCTTTTTCATGCATGTTTACTTGCTCTTGAATGTCCTTTTCATGGAGGATAGCGATAATCGTTTCTTTCATTTCTATCAGCTTGATCACAGAGATAACTCCTGTTTCAAATCTCTCAATTAACTTTTTGTCGAAATGACCAATTTCCTGCAGTTTTTTATCACTGATATCATTTTTCTGTATTTGCCGGATCAAGAATACTTGTCGGTTTCTTATCCAGTTAACAGCGGTCTCCAAAGCCTTCAGTTTTTCTTCAGAATAAACTGGGGGCACTTTTTTTGTTTCTCCCTTTTGTTTGCTTGATTTCTCCATTTTCTTGCAATTATTAATATTATGCTGCAAAGTTCATCAAAAAATGCCAGATAGGGTGGGGGGTCATATAGAACCCCTAAAGTGCGAAAAAAATAACCTAATATTTTGAATCTTTAACAGTTGGGGGTTTCCTGTGTATTTAAAATCTCCAGCCAAACCATCCTTTCGATAAAAGGAAAATAAAACTTTACAAAGGAGAGCCAAAGGTGTCGGTGACACTTACTTTTCATCTTTTTTTTATGCATTGGAGCCACTACCCTCCAATTTGGATGTCTCCCTCTGATTATCAATCTTTTATCTATTTTCGCGCGGTAAGTCATAAAAAAAAGAGTATATAAAAGTGTCACCTGTCACCGTTTTCTGCCGAGCCCTTTATTGGAGCCAGTTTGTTGGGTGACACCTGTGACACGAGTTTTCAGTTTTTTTGTGGAGGGGTCTGTCACCCCTGTCACCCATCGGTATTGCGAAAAAAATGGATATTTATTTCTCCTTTCATCAACAATTTGCTTATTTTTGATCAAGAAGTATCCATACAAAGAAATGTGTAAACATATATGCATTGATGTCATACATTCTTCCCAAAACATTGTGTCCATAAAGACACAGCAAGGTATGTTTTGAGTAACTCAAAACCTTTTGGGTTACTCTCCAAGATTCTTGTCCTAATTTGGAAAATCTGCTTCGAAATCACTCATTTATTAAACATGTCATATAAATTGAGACACCTTAGCCGTAATTTTGCAGCCGAAATAAATAAGATATGACTTCAAACAATATTGAAGAGTATTGTACGTTTTTCAAATAAAAGACTCAAAGTATGACAGTATTGGAGAAATATTTTTGGATTTTAAGAACACTCTATCAAAAAGGTGATAGTGGGTTGTCGCTGAAAGAACTCAACGACAAGTGGATACATGACGAGAACATCAGCAATGGAGAGCCTTTGCCACGGCAAACCTTCGACCGGTGGAAAGGAAACATTCTGATGATACTCGGCGTGAACATTGAATGCCGGTTAAAAGGCGGTTATCGCTATTACATCTCCAACCCTGAATGTTTGAGTGAAGGTGGGCTGGTCCGTTGGCTACTGGATACGTATTCTACAGCAAATACCTTGTCGCAAAGCATTCAGTTGAAAGACAGAATTCTTGTTGAAGAAATACCATCCAACCGTAACTACTTGACAGACATCATAGAGGCGATGAAGAGTAATAAAGTGGTAACGTTGACGTACAAGAGTTTTATACATGGCTCCTCTCATACGTTTTCTGTAGAACCTTACTGCCTAAAGATGTTCCAAAAAAGATGGTATTTATTGGCGAAGAATCTCGTTGATAACAATCTGCGTATCTATGGGCTTGACCGTTTGGAAAATTTTGAGGGAACCAAAGAGCATTTCACGATGCCCAAGAATTTTGATGCAAACACCTATTTTTCCTCATTCTATGGAATAGTAACAGACGAGACCATCCCTATGCAACGTATTGTGGTTCGGGCCAACAAGCAACATCAGCATTATCTTCGTTCTCTGCCATTGCATCCTACGCAGAAAGAGATATTCACCTGCAAGGACTACGCAGACTTCGAACTGACATTGCGTCCTACCTATGATTTCATCATGGAACTGTTACATTTTGGAAATATGATAGAGATATTGGAACCGCAGTCTCTACGTAAGACCATGAAAGGTTGGGTAAGTGACATGTGGGAGTTATATGAAAACGACTAACAAAATATAGATTATGGAAAGATTTGATATTAACAAAGAGCTCAAAAACTTAGAAGGACTGTCTGTTAGAGCTAAATGCTCTGCATTGGATGACCTATGCTGTACGCTAAGAGAAGCCATATCAGATATCAGTAATGCCAAAAATGAGATTTTGGAAGAATACGAGCGTTCTTGCCGAAAGAAATTCATCGATGAGATCAATTCGAAGATTAAAGCAGACTTCGATGGCAGAATACCCTACGTGGACAATTACGGATATCAAGTTAGCTACGATGGGATTACCACGTATATCAACTTCTCATGTATAGAAGGAGAATGGTATATCTATTTTACTATATTGGAAGGTAGCCTGAAGCCTGTAAAAGAACTTGTCATAAGAATGGGAGGTGATTCCGAATCCCTGGAGCTACGTGCTTCAGAAGAAAACCTTGTTTGGAAATTCCTGTACGCTTTATACTCTACAGATGACTATACCCGAAAAGAAGTTATCTTCAAGTTCGGTGACCAGGCTAATACTGTCAATTCAGAAAACTGGAAAACAATACCATTAGAAACCATGGATTCAAGAACAGATTGGGTTGTAATTCTGACTGATGACGCAGAAGCTTATCTCAATGAAATAAATGCGATAGTTGCAAAAATGAAGCATCCCAAGACTTGCTTTGTGATAGATTTGCATCCATGTGCCAATTACAAGCATTTACAGAAACTATGGGACAATTATATCATGACAGACAAGGAATCTGTAGGAGTACTTCTTAATTTTATACATCATCACTTGGTGAATCCAAGTAGGATAACTTTCTTCATACAAGATTTCAGAGAATACAGCGTTCCATATCCACTTGTGAGAGCTGTCTCTACTGAAATCGGGAAGAAAGTCACAATTGATTCTAACGCAAAAGCTATATATTATGGTCTATGCTTCGAACTGAATTGTGAATTTGCAGATTCTTACATGAATACGTTTAATGAAAATTTAGACGAAATGGGTGAAGATATTGGTTTGCAGTGGTCTATCCAAAACTCTACAGACAATGTTGTAGAGGTTCTATACTTGTACGAACCAAAAGTTTAATTATAAAACATATTAATTATGAACAATTTAACAAAACAACTGGCTAACTTATACGAGCCAAAATGGAATGAACTGAAACAACAGTTGGAAGCCCAAGACATCAAGGTGCAAGCACCTTTTATGCTGGGTGTAGCATTGGAACATAACAACCAAGGAGGTTATGTTGACGAGAGTTGGTGGACTGATGCCGACTTGAAAGTTATGGTATTCGGACAAGAAGCCCTCAATTGGCCCATACCTGTATCGGATGATGGAACTCAAATACAGTCGGACGATTTCGTAGAACTATACCAACGTTTCTATTCTGACAATTATAAAGGGCAATATTTCCTTACTGATTCTGACAATCACTTGGCTAAGAATAAGTTCTTCAGCATGGGATTCAATGGTATCATGTCGGGTATCAAAGACTTCGTTCTCGGCGAACAGTATTCCGACAAGAAAGTAGCATACCTTTGGAACAACATTTCAAAGTTGTCTGTAGGTGGACGCAAGGGTGTTGATTCTGGCATTCATGATTTGGAGATAGAATACTTCCATGTCATCCCTCAGGAGATAGAGATATTGAAGCCTGATGTTCTTATCTTCCTGACTGGTCCTGGCCAAAACACCTATTACAGCTACATCCAAGAGAACTTCAACGTAAAGGGTTCGCCAATTCCTTTGGCAGGAAATGATATTGACGCAGTGGCAAAACTTGATATTGAAGGCATCAGCCTTGCTTACAAGACCTATCATCCTACAGCGACCAAGGATGGAGATAGAGGCATCACAGATGCCGAGAAGTGGAAGTATTATCATGCAATTTTAGATGACATCAAGAAACATCTCCCTGATATTTTTCTAAAAGACAAATAAGTAAACAGATGGGAATCGCAACATTTAATAGCATATTGCACCATATGCGGAATAGAAACGCTGATAGTACGGATGATGACATCTTTGAAGATGAACTCCATAATACTATACGTAGGCTGAATTTTGCTGAAGAACAGGATGAAGCCAAGACTCTCCTGTCCGACCTTCGGTCTATGGCAGAAAAACAAAAAATCTGCCTTGTTGAGTATGTGCTTTTGGATTTTGTCATGGGGAAAGGGTGCACGGAATGTTCGAAGACCATTTGTGAAGATGCTTTTGGCAAGCATCCTACGTTTGCCGACATGCTGCGCCATCCTTGGTTCAAGCACCTGATGAGTCATCTTGTAGCAACAGAGCCCTACAGTCCGCTTCCTCCTATAGTACGTAATGATGCCTACTATTGGCATAGCTTCCATTTTCCTCTATTCTACTATCTTCAGGAAGGTAACAGTTTGGCTTTGGAAGTATTGGATTATCTTGCGACAAAAGGCGACATTCCTTCCATGGAACGTGTGTCACTTTACTACTTCGATAAATGCCAATTTTCCAAGGCATTTCTTTTATTTAAAGCATTGCATGAGAAAATGCAGACAACCGAATGGTATGATTGGACGATTAAGCAAGAAATCACTAACAAACTCGCTCATCTATATACCTATGGATTAGGTGTAGAGCAAAATCTCGACAAAGGGGCTCAATACTACAAAGAGCTCGAAAATGGTTACTGCTGGGGAAACAGAGCCCAATACCAGTTGGGAAGAATGGCAGAGAAAAGGCATAACTATATAGAAGCGATGTGGTACTATAGGAAAAATATTGATAGCCGCGAGTATGGCAAGTACAGCTTCTACAGGAGAGATAAGCCGAAAGACTTGTTTCCACTTCGATTGGAGATTGCTTTTAGACAGATGAAGAAGAAGCTCAACCCTATAGTTGACTGTCTGACACTTGCGACTTGCCAAAAATGTAACGACATGGTTCTTCAGTTGAAGGTCATGATGAATGCAATAGTCACAATTGAATGGGGTGATGGTGAAACTGAATCAGTAAAATGGAAAGTGGATGACTGGGGACAGGTAAGACATTCATATCAATCGCCAGGCTATTACTGTATTACAATAAAAACAGACGAGGAGAACGTATTGACGGGATTCCATATTGTTTCTCACAAGGCAATATGCTCAATAGATGTTTCCGGCTGTAAGGGATTGACGCATCTATTGTGTCCAAATCAAATGTTGAAACAAATGTCTTTAAGCAAGACTGAATATCTCTCTGTGCTTGATGTACATGGAAATAGGCTGCAAAGAATCAACCTCAGAAAGAATCCGTTGCTTACAATCATTGATTGTTCTAACAATCCGTTGCAAAAGATAGAAGCAGTGAAGCATCCTCCATTCAGTTTAATGTGCATAAGAAAAACAAGGCTGGGAACTAAAGCAAAAAGGAGATTTCATGAAATCGTTCGTTTGAATGCAGGTCGATTATTGAGTGAGGGCTTTGTTAACCAATTGACAGAGCCGCTTTTGCCTACGTTGCTGTTTTATATAAAGAACAGCACTTGGGAAGATGTCTTGGCATGCTTGCAACAGAAAAACGAAGATTCAAAGGTAAATAATAACTTCACGGTATTGCACAGAGTCTATGCCTTGCTTAAAGTATATCGTCACGTCACTCCGTGCCCATACAAAAATGGTTTTATGTGGGCGTCAGGAACATGGGTCGTTATTGCGCATAAGTTTAAATCCAAAAGAACGGGGCAAATAGTAGAATGTGAGGCTTCCGAAGAAGAATTCTATTTGTATGAACGCCCTTGGAGTATGATTCTTGGAACACCAGTAAAAGCATGGGACAATCGTTTGCCATTCATGATGCTTCCACAACATCCAAATGCCTACTATGCAGCCATGTGTTTATATAATATGGTGGACAATAACACTGAAATGAAGAAACATAAAACTCATAAATAGCTCATTTTAAGCTATTCGGCAGATTTTAGCGTGATTTTAAAAAAAATCCAATCCGTTCCTCCCTGCTTTTCATTTTCTTTTTGTAATTTTGCACCCCGAAAAAATAAGATTGATTTGATATAAAAGGATAATACACAGAGAATAATGAAAAAAGGATTGTTTGCACTCGCCTTGGGTACTTTCACCCTCGGAATGGCGGAATTTATTATCGAGGGAATTCTCACAGATGTGGCACACAACATGAATGTGAGCATCCCGCAAGTGGGTCATCTCATCTCCATTTATGCCCTGGGTGTTTGTGCAGGAGCCTTCTCCCTGATACTGATGCACAAGTATCGCCCTAAGAATATCCTGCTTTTTCTTACGTCGTTGGTGGTGATAGGAGCCATTATTGCCACTGTTGCCCCTAACTACTGGCTGTTGCTCTGCGCCCGCTTTATCCAGGGCTTGCCACATGGTGCTTACTTCGGAACGGCAACGATCGTGGCTGTGAAAATGGCCAAGGAAGGTAAGGAAACCAAGGCTGTGGCAATGATGTGCGCCGGAATGCCTTTCGCCAACCTGATGGGTGTTCCGCTCGGTACATTTCTCAGTCATACGATGTCCTGGCGAGTTCCTTTCCTGATGTCCGTGATATTGGGACTGCTCACTTTGTATATGATCTATCGCTGGGTACCTAATGTAGAGGCATTGCCCAATAAGGGAATGAAAGCACAGTTCAAGTTCATGCGCCATCTGGCTCCCTGGCTCATCATCGCAGCCACTTTCTTAGGCAATGGCGGCATACTCTGCTGGTTCAGTTATATCTCGCCTTTATTGCAGTGGAACGGCGGGTTCAGTGCTGCCAGCATTTCTGCACTGATGATTCTTGCAGGATTGGGTATGGTGGTAGGCAATCAGGTGAGTGCCTTGCTTGCCGATAGGTTTAAGCCAGGACGTTTTACCTGTTATCTCCAGTTCTTGGCAGCTGCAGCCCTGCTTGCCACTTTCTTCCTTTCCCACATAGGATGGGTTTCGGCAGCCATGATGTTCATCTGCTGTGCCTGTCTTTTCGGAATCGGTTCGCCAGAACAGTTCCTGATAGTCAAGCATAGCGAGGGTGGCGAGATGCTCGGAGGCTGCTGCATTCAGGCGGCATTCAATTTGGGAAATGCGCTTGGTGCTTTCTTCGGAGGAATACCTGTGGCAATGGGATTGGGTTATCATTTCCCTGCTCTTATCGGTGTACCTATGGCTTTGATGGGAGCCGTCTGCCTGTTGGTCTTCCACAAAAAGTATGAATAAACATAAAAAGAGGGTGTGTCATGGATTTACGACACACCCTCTTTTTATGTTTGTTCTTGTGTAAAATTATTCCTTGTTTTTTGATTTCTTCTTCTTTCTTCGATGTAAAATAATATATCCGGATATTAGCACTAAGGAAATCAGCAGTCCGGAGATAAAAACGAAGAGGTCGGAAAGCGGACCCAAGAGGGGAGAATAGCATCTGCCCACATGCAGTTCGAGGGCTACATTCCAGAGAGAAAGGGGAGTGCGGGATAGTAATTCAGGCGTGGAAACAGGAATGTCTGCGCCCTTGCTATAATCGAAAACTACCGCTCTGCCACCGAAGAAATCCTTCGAGTAACCGCTTGTCAGTGTACTGGAAATAGGAATCATCGACTTGTCATGATGAGGCTTCCCCGTAAAGTAGTCCAGAATAAGTTCCTGCTCCGGATACCAGCGGAACAAACCGCTGAATGAACCTATCAGCCAACCGCCCTTGCCGTCGCTTTCAAATACGTTTACTCCCATCGGACTCACCTTTGGAGTCTGGTTTTTGTCGAGCAGTCGTGGCTTCTGACTGAAGGATTCATCTACATAGAGAAAACCCTCAGAGGTAGATATAAGCCAGTTGTTCTCAGCCGCATTCCAACGGATGGCACGGAGCTTGTCGTGCCATACATTGCCGTTTTTTATCTTCTGTTCAGTCTTGTTGAGAGCCAGTGGAATCATCAATGGTGGGCGCAGGCACATACCGGTAATCGCCAGCCAGAGGGTGAGGATGATGGTGGTATAACCTATCTTGTTGTGCCATTTCGCATTCCACACCATCCGCTTGCCGAGAACCTTCATCCTTTCCTTGATCTCTGCAGATTTCTGTTCATTTTCCTTCAGTTTCTTATCCTGCAGTCCGTTTCCTAACAAACGTTTTTGTCTGCGGATGCGATAGGGTAAAATAAAGAGGACGATACCCGTTAGCGATAGGATGATGAGTACGACGGCGATGGCATCTACCACCAGTCTGCCCGTAAGTCCGAAGAAGGCTCCGCTGTGCAAAGCCCAGACAGTCTTGAATAATGATTCCGTTGGAATAAAACCATCTGGTTGGGCAATAATACTTCTTTTTGTGTAAAAACTATTTTCAGAATGTGCGGATTGTATTTTTACGAAACTGTCCGATTTTTTGTGTGTCGTAATTTCGTAAATGGCAGAACGGGTCAGGGCTATAACATTCATGCTGTCTGGAGTAAGTGTGATGTCTGCCATCCTTTCATGATGATCAGGGAGAGGTAACTTGATCCATCTTCCTCCAAGGGCATTCTTCCCATGAACATCATTCCTCTTCGCCTTGTCAGCTTCGAAATAATAAACGTCCCGAAGGGCAGCGCACCAGATTCTTCCATCTTTGGTACAGACCAGATGGCGGATGTTCCTCTCATCTATTTGTTCCGGAAGTCCTCTGTTGAAATCCTCCCAGTTTTGCATTTTGCTGTCTGTAAGCCATACGCCTGCATAGCCATACGCCAGGATGCCCAGAGGCGATGGGGTAGAGCCTTTGATGATACCATTGTTGAAGTTGCGGATATGATAGGCAGGAGGCAGTAAACTTCTGCTCACGGCACAGTCTGCGAATAGTTGGCGGTGGTTCAGGATAATGCCTGAAACGCAGAATACCAGCATGAATACGGACAGTACGAGTCCAAACCAGCGGTGGTATTTCTTCCATGTAAAGTGCTTGTTCATTCTATTGTTCATTATCTTTTGTATTTTTTGGGATGCAAAGGTACTGATAACCCCCGATTCGTGCAATACCTAAAAATAATGATTTCAAGCCCTGCGCTGTATTTATTCTGTGAGATGGGCAGGGAACCTTTCTGCTTATTCCCCGAAGTTTTTCTCCAGAATCTTATTTAGCAGGAAGGTGGCATTCTGGTTTCTTGCCACGCCTCGCTGTATCTTATAAGTATAGGTGACATCCGTGCCTAAGTCTATCTCAAAACAGAAGTTGTGGAACTTGCCCGACGGATCATTCTCCATCTTGGATAATTCCAGGTCGTGGGTGGCAATGATGCCGCTAACAGGCAACTTGGAGATGGCTTCGAGGAATTTTCTGGAACCGTTCAACTTGTCCAGCGAATTGGTGCCCTTCAGAATTTCATCGAGAATAATGAGGGTTTTCAGACTCTCGCTTCTCTCACCGCTGGCACTTCCCTTGCAGAATTTCAGCAGTTCTTCCAGTCGGATCAGTTCCGCATTGAAGTAAGAGATGCCATGAGTCAGATCGTCTGTGGTTCTCATGCTGGAGAACATTCTGAAGCGGGAAATCTTCAGATGGTCGGCAAAGACAGGCATTCCAGCCATCGCTAAGATATAGTTCACGCCCAATGAACGGAGGAAGGTACTCTTGCCCGCCATGTTGGCTCCCGTGATGATATAGTAGTTGCCGTCCTTGACCGTGAAATCGTTCTTCACCGCCTTGGCACCGAGGAAAGGATGATAAAGGTTCTTTCCCTCGAAGATGATTTCTGGCAATTCTTGCAGTTCCGGTTCGTTGGCTTCGGGATGATTGTATCGGAAGTCGGCCATTGAAACCATTGCATCCATCTCGCTGATCACGTTCATCCATTCCTCCATCTTCACCATATAGGTATTCTTCCATTTCAGAAAACTGCGCACCAGGAAGAAGTCGCTGAGCATGAAGGCATCGGTGAAGAACAGACCGAGGAAGTTGCCCCGTCGGTCGTAACCCTTCAGTATCTTTTCCAGTTGGGCGAATGAAGGCAGTGCATCGGCGAGCGATTCCTGCATTTCCCTGCCCAACTGGCTCTGGAAATTGCGCTGGGCGATGAGACGGAGAATCTGTGAGTAGGCGATGAGCTGATGACGGAGCTTACCGCCATTACTGTCTATCTTGTCGAGGGTTTGCTTGCAGATGAAGAAGACCACCATGTATTGCAGCATGACCCACCATAGGGGGATGTTGATGGAGATGACGGAGCAGATAGAGAGGACGACAGAACCGATGACGCCGATAATCGCCAGCCAACCGAGGACGAGTGAAATCGGAGAACCAAACCATCCCGGTACTTCCATCTGGGAAACTTTCTGCATCGCCTCAGTTACGGCTGCAGAATCTATCTTCTTGCAGTTTCTTTCGCCAAGTGCCAGAAAGTTGATGCGCCAGTCGGGGACTGCGATTTCCTTCTGCAGTTCCGCTCTTTTTCTGATTTCCTTCAGAGAGAGAGGGGTTTCACGGGTGAGGTTGGCTGCTAATCTGTCAGAACCGCCCGATGTGATGGTGCGGCAGATGCGGTTGAAGAGGGAGTCCTTGCCGAAGACGTCGAGGTCGAAGGCATAGGAATGCTGCGGGTTCAGATACTGTCCGCCTGTTTCAAAAGGAGAGAAATCTCCCTCCCAGGCCTTGATTTCATTCTGATACACCTTGAGCAGGGCTGCCAGTTGTTCTATCTTCTCCTTGTGGCGG
>OJAW01001342.1_pt1 | contig 14494 bp, 13 predicted proteins | sample 1589151 | NCBI WGS metagenome assembly OJAW01 (sample SAMN03283290) | human gut metagenome | biome: human-associated habitat; material: feces | host: Homo sapiens | place: Peru | collected 2012 | reverse complement strand
AAAAAAAGGTTTTACTTGTTGATTTAGATCCTCAAGGTAATGCTACAACTGGTGTAGGGGTTGACAAGGGAGATATAAATAGTAGTGTATATGAAGTATTGACTATGAAAAGTACAATTGAAGATTCAATTATTAAAACTAAGAGTAAAAATTTGGATTTGCTTCCTGCTTATTTGAATTTAGCAGGTATAGATATGGAACTTCTTGAATTGGAAAGAAAATTCAAAGATGAAGGAAAGTATTTTAGTAGAGTTAATAGATTGAAGGAAGAATTATATAAGGTTAAGGATAATTATGATTTTATTCTTATTGATTGTCCTCCTTCAGTTGGTACTTTAACAACTAATGCTTTGGCTGCTTCAAATTCTGTACTTATTCCAGTACAATGTGAGTATTATTCGTTAGAAGGAATATATCAAATTACTAACACTATAAGAATAGCAAAATTAACTGTAAATCCTGATTTGGAAGTTGAAGGTGTACTTTTAACTATGCTTACAGCAAATACGAATTTAGGATTAGAGGTTGTAGAAAATGTAAGAGGAGTTTTTAAAGAAAGAATATATGATACAATAATACCTAGATTAATTAGACTAGCAGAAGCACCATCACATGGTAAACCAATTATTGAATACGAACCTAGAAGTAGAGGTACTTTGGCATATCTTAACTTAGCAAAGGAGGTTATTGAAAGAAATGGAACAAAAGAAGAAAGCGTTGGGTAGAGGTCTTGAACAATTATTTGGTAGTGAAATGTTAGATTTTGATCAATTCGAATCTAATATAATGAAATCAACAGATGAGTCTGATATTAAGGAATTACCAATTATAGATATTAGACCAAATCCGTATCAACCTAGAAAGACTTTTAATGAGGAATCTTTGAAGGAACTTTCAGATTCAATTAAAAATTATGGTGTATTTCAACCTATTATTGTCAAGAAAAGTATAAAGGGTTATGATTTAATTGCGGGTGAAAGAAGACTTAGAGCATCAAAACTTGCTGGTCTCACTACAATTCCTGCGATAATTAAAGATTTTTCTGACGAACAAATGAGAGAAATTGCTCTTTTGGAAAATTTACAAAGAGAGAATTTAACTCCAATTGAACTTGCTTGGGCGTATAAGGGAATTATTGATAGTCTTCATATTAGACAAGAAGATTTAGCAGATAAGATTGGTAAGAGTAGAAGTCACGTTACTAATACTTTGGGATTACTTAGACTTCCTGAAGAAATACAAAATCAGATTTTAGATAATAAGATTTCTATGGGACACGCAAAGATACTTTCTAAGATTGAAGATGATTATAAGGTAAAGGAATATGCTGATAAGATAGTTAATGAAAAAATTAGTGTTAGAGAACTTGAGGATTTAAGTAAAGAACAAGATATTAAAAAGATAGTTCCTATTAATAGAAAGGTTAAAACTAGTGATTATGATTATATTGAATCAGCACTTAGAGATTTACTTGATACGAAGGTATTAATTCGTGATAAAAAAATAGAAATATTTTTTGAAAATGGTAATGACTTAGATAGGTTGTTAGAGGTAATGAATTTAAAAATTAATAAGTAAAAACTTGTGTTTAAGTTATAGGAAAACTTCTATTTTATGTTTAATTATTTTAGTTAAACATTTAAGTAGAAGTTTTTATTTATTGGTAAAAATGTTATATTTTTTCCTGATACGATTATGGAATGTAAAAGTTCTTATGTACTAAAACTAAGGTTTTGCCTATATATAGTGTTAAACTTGAATAGTACGACGAAGCAATGAGTGAAGAGTGAATTTTTGTCGGATATTGTAATATGGTTTTTATTGTTTAAACAGTAAAATTGAGTTACAATAATGTTGTAAGGAATTACTAGAATGTGAGGTGTTAGTACAATGAGTGGTCAAGTTAAGTGGTTTAATAACGAAAAGGGATATGGATTTATTGATCATGCTGCTGGTGAAGATATTTTCGTCCATTATTCTGCGATTAAACAAGATGGTTACAAGACTTTATCTGAAGGTCAATTAGTTGATTTTGATTTGATTGAAACTCCAAAAGGACTTCAAGCAGTTAATGTTACTGTTGTCTCTTCTGAAAAAGTAAAAAACTAGCAATGCTAGTTTTTTACTATTTTTGTGTCCACGTTGTCTTCTAAAAGTTTTGGATTATTAAATATTTCTTCTAGTAACTTTATTGATTTTATAAAATAAAATCCATCAGCAATTCTTTCGTCTAAATTTATTCCAAATTCACAGATATCTCTTATTTCAGGTTTTCCTTCTTTATTTATTATTTGTTCTTTGTGGATATCTCCGATTGTTACTACTATTCCATTTGTTCCAAAATTTGTTAGGTTATGATATATTGCTTTACAGTCTATGCTTCCTAAATTAGATACTAATATTGTACTATAATATATATTGTCTTCGATAAAACTTTTTGGTAATAAGTCATATTTATCTAATTGCATAAAGAACCACATTAAGATATCTTTTAGGAATTTTGGTAGTTTTCCTACAAAGTCAATAGCACTATCTGTTGAACCATTAGAATTACTTCTTGTTTTATTAACCTTTTTAGTAATTTTTTCTCTTATTGTGTCTAGATTATCATTTTTATCAACAAATACTGTTGACATAAATTCTTTGCTATTATCGTTAAATTCTCCTTTTGCTACAAATGAAATGCTTACATTGTTTCGGTCATAAAATTTTTTGTTTACGATAAATCTATTTAGTAGTGGTCTGTTATATACTATTTTACTAATTGCGGTAACAAATACGTGAAAATAAGTTAATCTAGTATCTGGATTATCTTTTTTCTTTTTTTCTACATATTTTATTAATTCTGTTACATCTAATTTGTAATTAATATATACATCTGAATCACATCTTTTTGGCTTGATATATGGTATTAATGAATGCATTCCATCTAAATCTTTTACTTTTTTTCCATCTCTTCTATTCATATAGTTGTCCTCCAAAAATGATTTTATCATATTATTATTTGATTAGCAATTATAATTAAGTAATTATTTAAAAATCACAGTCAAAAAAATAGCATTCTCATAAAATACTTGTAAATTTGAGGTGAATTATGAGTTTTGAAAATGAAATGTCTCGTGCAATTGAAGGACATAAGATTAGAAAAAAGTTACACGATGTTGGTGCATTTCCGTTAATTGGTCCAACAGGTCCAAAGGGTGAGAGAGGGTTACAGGGCCCGAAGGGAGAAATTGGTCCAACTGGTCCAGCAGGTAGTGGTCTTAATATATTGGGAACATATAATTCTTATGATGAATTAATTAATAATCATCCAATTGGTAATTTAGGGGACTGTTATCTTGTTAATGGAACAATGTATGTTTGGGATACTTCTTCGAATGCTTGGAGTAATGTAGGTAATATTCAGGTACCAACTGGTTTATCAGAAAAAATTGTTATTAGTGATACTAAAACAGGGAAAGCTGGTACTTTAGCAAGTGTTGTTGATGATTTTGATGGTGAAGTACATAGGTTAGAATTTGTTATTCCAAGAGGAAGTGATGGAAAGCAAGGTCCACCTGGTTCTTCGGTTGATACTCCAACTAGTTATGATAGTGTTTTGTTTGCTAGTTTTGCTCAAGCAAATTATTCTAAAATTATGACTTTTCAAGAATTAATAGAAATACCAGAAGTTAATGATTATTTTGAATTAACTGATAATACTAATATTACTTTGAAAAATCCTGGTATTTATGAAATTACTCTTTGTGGTCAAATATCTGGTGTTGATCAAAGTCACGGTGCTATTTTTTATTTGTCTGATACTAATGGAGCAGTAATACAAGATCTTTCTTTTGAGGTTAAGGCTGGTACTACTACTAGAATGGATTGTTCGGAATTAATACTTACTAAAATAAATACTTCTACTACTTTATATGTGCGTTGTGGTATTATTGGTGATAGTAGCACTGCTAATATTGATTTTACTAATGTTAATTTAATGATTAAAAAGTATCATACTACTATATAGTTATTAGTTAGAGAAATTTATTTTCTCTTTTTTACTACTTTTTTGTATAATTTTAGTATTTGTTAGTAAATTATTGAACTATCATTATTCATTTGTTATAATTAATTTAAAGTGGGTAGTATTATGAAGAAAAGTGAAATAAGAAAAAAGGAAAGAATTATTTTTTGTTTGATATGTTTATTTATATTTGTTTTTATTATAGGATTATTTTTATTTAAGTATTTAAAATCTAGTGATTTATCTAATGATAAGGATATTAGTAGTTTAAATTTAGATAGTAATGATTTTTATAATAGTAATGATACGATAATATTTAAGGGAGAAAATCCTAATAATTATTTAAGATATTTAAATATTTTATGGAGAATTATTAGTATTAATAAAGATGGTTCTTATGAAATAGTTATGGATAGTTATGTTAATATTTTATCTAATAAGAATCGTAATGTTAATAAATATTTGAATGATATATTTTTAAAAAATATTAATAAGGATGATATAATTAAGACTTCTTATTGTTTAGATAATGTTAATGATATTAATATAAGTAAATGTGATAATATTTCTTTATCTGATTATGTTAGGGTTCCTAGTATTGAGGAAGTAGTTAATTCAATAGAAAATGGTAAGAGTTATTTATTTGGTAATTTATATTGGTTAAATAATAGTTCTTCGGATGGTGTTTATGTTTTAAATAATGAAAATATTGCTAGGGTATCTGGGGAAGAATTCTATCAGGTTAGACCTGTAATTAGGCTTAAGAGTACAATTAATATTAGTAATGGGTCTGGGTCTAAAGATAATCCTTATGTTGTTACTAGTAGTGATTATTTAAAACTTGGTAGTTATGTTAAATTAGATAATGATATTTGGACTATATATGATATTGAAAAGGATAAGATTGGTTTATCTTTAAGTAATGGTTTAAGTAATTTAGAGATATATGGAAATAGTAATAAGTTTGATGTTAATGAAAAGGATAATATTGCTAATTATTTGAATAATGAGTATTTAGATAGTTTATCTTATAAGGATAGTATTGTTTATTCTGAATGGTGTATTGGTAGTTATAATGATGATTATAATAGTGTTTGTGATAGTAAGATTAAATCTAAAATTGGAATGCTTAGTATAATAGATTTAAAGTTTAATTATGATGATAAGATGTTTTATTTGATTACTCCTTCTTCTGATTATGTTTATTTATATAATAGTGATGAATATTTATCTAAATCTAATATGGCAAGAAAAATAGTACCAACGATATATATTAATAATAAAAAGATAATTAGTGGTGATGGGACAAAAGATAATCCTTACATCTTGGAGGTAGAGTAATGAGGAAGTTAACTATATTTAGTGCAATTATGACTTTATTTATTGTAATTGGTATTGTTCTTATTTATTCATTAAAATTTATAATTATTGATGTTTTGATAGATAATGATAAATTGAGATTAGCATCTGCTTTATATGGTGAAGATGCTGTATTAGAAAAGATATCTAAAAATGATTATATTAGTGTAGTTAGTAAGGGTAGTAGTTCTAATATTTATGTTGATAAGATAGAAAAAGAGGAAAAGATTAAGAATAGTTATGAAGAAGAAATTTTGTCTAAAGATAAGGGTAATAGGAATTATAAGATAATAAATTTAAAGATAAATGGTTATAAGAGTTATTTAGTTGCTATATATGACCCGTCAAAAATTAAATTAGTTAGTTCAAAAGGATTTAACCAACATAATACAGGTCAACAGACTGTTAAGGAAATATGTGAAAGATATAAAGGAATGGTATGTGTTAATGGTGGTGGATTTGTTGATTATGGTACTGGTTCAGATATTCCTTATGGTGTAGTAATTGAAGATGGAAAGATTACTTGGGAAGAAGATGGTATATTTAGTATTGTTGGTTTTAATAAGTCTAATGAATTAGTTTTACTTAAGTCTACTGGTAAGGAAGCATTAGAAAATGGTGTTAGGGATGCATTAGTTTTTGAACCTTTTTTGATTTCTGATGGTGAAATACTTGTTGATAAAAATGAATCAGTTGGTGGATTTTTAGGTGCTGCAAGGGTTGCTATAGCACAAAGAAAAGATGGTATTGTGTTATTTCTTGTTACTGATGGAATGCATTCGAAAGGGCCAACTGTATATCAAGTAGCGGAAACTTTAAAAAAATATGGTGCTTGGACTGCTGCTAATTTAGATGGTGGGGCATCTAGTAGTTTGGTTATTAATAATAAACTTATAAATAACCCAATAAATATATATGGACAACCTGTTAACTATGGTAATGGTCGTAGAGTAGTTACTGGTTTTGGATTTGTTAAGTAATATTTATATATATTTGACATTTTTATAAATTAATTTAATTATTAATGTAAATAATAGGTATATTCATTGATTTTTTTACTTTATTTGTTATACAATATAATTGTTATTTATGTGAGAATTGTTATTATTTTTGTGGAAAGTGGGGTTATAGATGAATAAAAAGAAATTAGAAGAATTAAAAGTGCGATTAATTGCTTTGGGGTTAGCTGGAGTATTAATTAGCACTACAGGGTGTGAAAAAACAAAGAGTAAAACTGCTGTTTATAATAGTAGTCCTAGTAGTGAAATCTCTTTAGGAAAGGAAATACCTTCGAAGTATTCTAGATCTAATAATTATTATTCAATAGTAGTTAGAGATGGTAAGAATTTAAAGCTTTATAATAGTAAGAATATTTGTTTATTTATTGATAAGGAAACTTATGAAGTTAGTGAGTATCTTTATAATAATAATGTATCCGTTTTTGGAGGATTAGAATTATATGATTTAGAGAGTGAAATGATGTATGTTTACTCAGATGGTATTTGTATTAATTATAATCTTGACTATTATAAAGATTTAATAGATAATAGTTACCGTGTTTATTTTAACGATTTAGATAATTATATTTCAGATATTGTTCTTGATGGATATTATTCTTTGGAAGATATAAGAAGAATTGAAGGTACAATAGTAGAACAATTAAAAGAAAATGAAGTAGTTAAGGGTAATGTTAAAGTTAGATATTATAAATTTGGAGGTACTTTATGAAAGTATTATTAGTTAATGGAAGTCCACATAAGAATGGTGAAACTTATACAGCATTATCAATTGTGGAAGAAAGTTTAAAAGAAAATGAAATAGATGTTGAATGGTTTTGGATAGGAAATAAACCAGTAAGAGGTTGTATTGGATGCGGAGGCTGTTCTCTTAAGCATAGATGTGTATTTAATGATGATGTTGCTAATCAATTATTAGAAAAAATGATTGAAGCAGACGGAATAATTATTGGTACACCAGTTTATTTTTCTGGTCCAAATGGGGCTTTAACTGCGGTTTTGGATAGGGTATTTTATGCCGGTCAATCTTATGGAAATTTATTTGTAGGAAAACCTGCTTCAGCAATTGCTACAATGTATAGGTCTGGTGCTAATCACGCTGTAGATAGAATTAATAAGTATTTTGCATATAATAGTATGCCAATAGTAACTGGAAATTATTGGGGATTTAAGTTTGGAGATGATTCTTTTGTTCCTAATGATAAGAAGGGTAGAAATACTATGCGTTCTATTGGTAAAAATATGGCAGATATGTTAAAGAAATTGAATAATTAGTAATTATAATTAGTAATAAAATAATAATAAAAGAGATAATAAATACCAAGTGAATGTGTATTTATTCTTTTTGTTTTACAAATATGTTGTAAAAAAGATAGATTTGGTATAAAAAAAGTGATTATTTTTTTGAAAAAGTGATATAATTATTGATGCACGAATTTTAAGGAGGGTAATGTATGATTAAGAGTTATGATGTAGATGGTAGTTTATCTAATGAAGATAGATATAAAAAAATTATTAATTATCTTTCATATGAAAAGGATAAGGGTAGTATGTTTTTTGGTATGATTTTAAAAAAGGCAATTAATGATGCAAAAAAATATGGTATTATCGTTTCTAGGGAAAAGGTAATTAGCGATATTGAAAAGAAGGAAAAGAAACAAGATTTTTATTTAAATGAAGAAGTAGAAAAGAAAAGAAGTTCTGTTAATGGTAATTCTAATGAAATGCTTATACAACAATTAAAGCAAGTTAAGGGAAATATTAATACTTTGTTTAATTTAGATGAAAATGATAAAGTTATAGTTAGTGAATCTAATAGTGAATTATCAAATGAAAAGGAAGAACTAATAAACAAAATTATTTCTGTAATGGATAATAATGAATTACAAGTTGTTCCTTTGCAAGATTTAAAGGATTATTTTAGTTATATGTCATTAGATGAATTAAATGATGTGTTAGATAGATATTTAAATAAAGATAAGCTAGTTGTGCGTAAATTAAAAAAATACTAATTTTGTTGTAAAGTTAGTATTTTTTGTTTGAAAAAATCTATGTATTTAATAAAATAATGTTATAATATGTATGAAGGATAGTGATATTATGAGGAAAAAAGAACAAGCGTGTCAAGTATGGAAAGATATTTGTGAGAATTGTGAAAATGAAGGAAAATCTTTTGCTGGAGTAACCTTATGTGTATGGAAAGAAACATTACCATATGTAAAAATGTGTGATTTAGATTGTGATAAATTTAGTATTGCAACATTAAGTGAAGATATTGAAGCAATTAATCAGTTATATAATACTGTTAATTTAAGTGATTATCAAAAACAAGAAATAGAAAATTTATTAAAAACAAATAAGGATTTACTTTTAACTTTAAATCCATTTGTTTTACAGGAAAAATATGCTTTTTTAAAACCATATATAAATGAATTAACATTAGATGTTGGCGTTCAAGATAGATTATTAAGTCTTGATGATTATGAATTATATATAGTTAAGAAAATAGTTGATTTGGCATTAAGTTATGGAATTAATTCAAATAATATAGTTGCTGCGATTTTATATCGTGTTGGTAGATCTTCTAATCCTTTTCAAAATAATGAGGATGTTTTAGAAGAAATAAGTTCTTTCTTTAATTTGATAAAGGAATATGAAAAAGAAAATGTTATAGATGATGATGTAATTGGAAATATTGGATTTGCATTGATAAACTGTGTTTTTCCTAATAATATCGAAGAATTAAAAGACTTTAATGGTAAAATAAAAGAAATGCTATTAGATGGTATAAATTTAAATGATGATATTGATGATTTAAAAGATAAATTGTTAAATACTTTATTTTTAATGGATTTACTTGATGCTGAAGAATTTATTAAAAGTTTTGATATAGAAGGTTTATCTCCTGAATTAATATTAAATGAAGGTATTATTGAACTTTCTGCTATAAAAATGATAGTAGAATGTCAAGATATTGATAAGTTAAAAGAAATTGTAACAACATTAATTAATACTGATGAGTTTAAAATTAATTTATTTAATTTTAATTTGATTGCGGAAAATCTTTTGTTAATTTATGCTAAAGAATTTAATAAATGTAAGCCAGATTTTAATGAATCTAATTTGTTAACAACAATAGATGGTATTAATATTTATGATTCTGGAAAGCAATTTTATTCGATTGCAAAAGTTTTTGGTGCTTTTTCTGGAGGAGATAGTGGTAAAATAAATTATTCTGAATCTTGGAATAATGGTAGATATAGAAGTCATATTAATGCAGTAAGTTTAATAAGAAATGATAATTTGGCATTTGCTGAACAAGATGGTAAAATACATATAAAACTAGGTTTTAGTGACTTTGATGAAAAGATGTTTTTAGGAGGCGGTACTAGTGATGTTAATAGCACTCCAGATAGTAGAGATATGCTTGTAAAAATATATTCTAAATTGTGTTTTCCTGATAAGTTTATAGATAACACAAGAGAATGGCATAATGAGTTAGATTATGAAAGAAGAAATCTTGATACAAAAAATTCAGATTTTAAAAAGAATCCAGATTATATTATTTTTGATCAAGAATGTGAAAATATGTCACAACTTACTATAGAAGAACAAGAACAATTTGAGGAATATAAAAATAATACAATTAGAGTTGCAAAAGAATTTGGTAATTTACCAGTATTAGTAATTAATAGAGAGAGAATTGCAAGAAATGAGACTGATTTAATTAGAAAAATGTTAGATGATTATAATATTTCTGGTGATTTCAATTTGTTAAAAAAGATAATTATAAAATTTAATAATAATAGAAATGGTTGTAGAGGACCTCAACATAAATATATTCGTGAAAAGTATTTTTCTAATGATTATTTTCAAGAAATACTTAATGAAATTGATGGTATTATACCTGATAATCAGAGAGATTTATTTTATGAATTTGTAGCAAGTGAATATAAAAAAATGTCAAATTGTAGTTATGATAAATCAACTTTAGATATTCCAACTGAACCAAATTCGTTATCTAAAAGAGGTGGATTAAATGTCTAAAAAGGAAATAAATTAAAATTACGAAATCTTAAATTTTGGGTTATCCTATATATAGAAAATGAAGATGTTAATAAAAATGACAGGTTAATTGTTAATAGTTAAATTGATAAGGATGTGAGGTAGTGAAAAAATTAATAGAATTATCTAGAGAATTAGTAGAAAATCTTTTTAACGGAAATAAACAAAAGTTAGGTAAGGAACATTTTTTCATGTTTTCTGTTTCTAAATTTGTTTTGTTAAAGGAGAAAATTGTAAAAAAAGATTCTATTAATAATAGTTTGTATTTTAATAATGTTAAGAATAGAAATTACATACCAGTAATATTATCATTTGCAGAAGAAATAAAAAAGAATGGTACTTATCAGCGCAATCAAACAGAAATAATATTAGAAGACAATAATGAAAAATCTCAAGAATTAGATGAAGCATTATGGATTTTTAATAAAGTTAGAGATTCATTAGTTCATGGAAAATATACAATAGATTTAGAAAATAATTGTTTACTAATTAATAATGATCATTCAACTGATGTGTATAATGCTTATAAATTAGTTTGTTCTATTCCTATACAATTGATTAATTCTATATCGTTTTATATTGAAAAGGTTAATGAAATAAAAGATGAAGATGATTTATCTATAGAATATAGAAACTATATAGAAAAATTTGCAAATAGTTATGATATAGATGATAAATTATTTTATAGTAATTATATAAGTAATATTAAACATTATAGTAATGAATTAAATATTGATAATTCCAAGATTTATTTAGATAATTATGTAAAAGATGATTTTAATAAAGAAAAAGGTGATGATTTCAATTTTCTTGATGGTGCAATTAATAGTAATTATATTTTAAATAATTTGACTTATCAAGAATTATCAAGATTAATAAAGAAATTATTGAGGTATAAACCTTCTAATCAAAAGCAAAAAGAACAAATTCAGCAAATAATTAAAGAATTTAAAAATTTAGTAGGTCAAAATGAAAGTTCAGTGAAACAAGAAAATTTTGATGCTAGATCATCAGAGTTAATGCGTGAAATATCTGATATTTTAGGAATTAAGGAAGGAACTCAAAATACTGATGGTATTATTGCATTATATACATATATGAATTTAGTATTTTCACAAGAAAGTGAAATAGATTATTCACATATTTGTCTTCGAGATTTATATTTAAATTTTGATCCATTTAACAAAGGAACTAATATAAGCTATAGTAATGAAATAAATCATATTACTAGATTATGTACTGAATTTTCTGAAGATATGGTAAACAAGCTAAAAATGTATTATGCTAATCCTAATGAAGGTTTTAGATATTCATTAATGAATAAATATGCAAATTTTTATACTGAAATTATGAATTCTATTGGTAATAGGAATAAATTGATTTTAACATCTATAAGAAATTCTGTTGATCATGGTAATTATTGTGCTGATAAAAATGGTAATTTACTTTTATATGATCTACCTGATCAAAATGATAATAAAGGTATAAAGTTTTTATGTTTTTCAGATCCTTCTAAATTATTTGAAATAACGAAAAATATTGAATTAGGTAATGCAAAGGATAAATATATTATGGATGATTTTTTTAAAGAACTTGAAAGAATTGTGGATGATACAACATTAGCAAATATTATGAATATTATGAACGATTTGTCTAAAATAATATTTGGTAAAGATATTGATACTGAAAATAGTATGGAACATATGTATCATGAAGCAATAGTTAATATTATACGACCTATATCTAAAAAATAAAAATATAATATATTTATTTATCTACTTTTTTAGTATAGATAAAGAATTATCAGTAATTGTAAAAATTTATTAAGTATTTATTTAATTATAAAAAAGTATTTTAAATATGATATAATAAAATAAAGAAAGGTGAGATTTATGAAATATTTAAAAGTAATGTTTGATAATAAGGGGGCTAATTATGAATACAAGATTGATGAAGTAAATGTTGCTAATGTATGGAACCCTAATGCTAAATCAGGAAAGGAATTTGGTGGTTTTAATTTTTCTGTACCTGATAAAATTGTTAGATGGTTACATAGAGGAGATACTTTGTATGATGTAATAATTCCTGATGATGCTGAAGTTATTGATGTAGTAGAGTCTGCAACACCACATGGGGTTTTTAGAACTAATAAGATTATTCTTACTAATCCTAGAAAGATGACAGATGATATGGCATTAGAATTTTATAAAATATCTACTATTCCAGAAGTGGCATATTATAGAACTTTACCTGTTGTAACTATCATGGGATATGAAAAAACTGCTAATCAAATATTAAAAGATAAAATTAATAAAAGTAATATTGATGAAGTTCTTGAAGAATGGAAAGAATTTATGGGTAAAAATAATCGAAGAAATACTAATAAATTAGTTGATGATATTGAAAATAAATTATATGAAATAAAAAATAATAATTAGAATTTTATGTTTTGATACTCTTTGTTAATGTTCTTGATGTTAACAAAGATTTTTTATTACTTATATATAATGATTTGGTTATAGAATTTTATAAAAAAACTCACACACTAGTATTTAAGTGCGTGAGTATAACTTTAATATTTTAGATTTCTTGTTAAAAATTTATTATAAATCTAATAATTCTTTCTTTTTTATTTCAAATTCTTCATTAGTAATAATACCTTCATCTAATAGTTTTTTATATTTTCTTATTTCTTCGAATTTATCTTTTTCTTCTTTGCTATTTTCTGTTTTAATTTTTTTATTATTTTCTTCTTCAATAATTTTGTTATTTTCTTCTTGTTTTTCTATTTCTTTGTTCTTTTGGGTACTTGCTATTATATTTATTTTATTTTGGATTATTTCTTCAACTTCTTTAACTTTAGATTTTATTTTTTTACTTTCAAATGGGATAGAGTTATTGAAGAAGAAATATTCACAATTATAAATATCGTCTTCATTAATGCCATTTGGTACAAATTTTAAATAACCATTATCATTATCGGATTTACTAAACATATAAGCAAGGCTAAATTTATCATATGGTAATTTTTTGTCTCCAACTTTAATTATTCTTTGTAATATTTTTTCTTTGTTTTTTTCGTCAATAATTCTTTTTTGTGCTCTTTTTTCTTCGTTTTGTTCTTTAGCAGATTGTTTTAACCCAGCAGACATTGCAATATTTAATCCCGTTTTGATTATGCCACCTTTAATAAAACTTTTAGCAAGTTGTAGTTTATCGTCTGCAGAAATAATATCTTCTTGTTCGATAGTGTTATTTTCTTCGCCATCATTAAATTCAATAAATGAATATATAAGTTCATCTCTAGCGTTATCACTTTTAGTATTTACGATGGAGTAGTTTTCAAATACTTTTAATGTTTGTCCTGCTTTTCCATTAATAGATGTTATAAATCCATCGTTAATATATTCATCAAAAAACCTATTTATTTCATTAATTATTTTATCAGAGAAGTTATTTTGTTTTGCTAAATTTATAGCATTATTTTTCTTTTCTATTAGGTCATCAATTGATGTAAAATTTCTTTTATTCCAAGATGAAGCATTGATTAAACCAGCACATTTACTACATAATATTTGTTTTCCAAAACTAGTTTTTAATAAAGCAGTTTTTCCACATTCTACACATTTTTCCATTTTTTTACCTCTTTTCTTTCTATAGTTCTATATTTGAACTACTATAACATAATTTGTTTTTTACGCGAATTTTTTTAATATGATAAATGTATATGTTAATTTAATTATAGCATATTTTTTTATTATTTTATTGTTTAATTATTTTAGTACGCTTTAAATAATCTTCTAATTCATTGATTTTATTACCAAAGTTTTTGATATAAACATCATTAGAATAATTAAAACAAGAAATGTAGTATTATTAATTATTTTTCTATGTGGTTCAATATAAGTTAAATTAGTCATATCGATTCTTCTAATACTTCCATTTATAAATATAGGAGTAGTATTACAAAAATCACAAATAAACTCTAACTTCTTTTTAAGTGATTCATCAATAGGTATTTCTTGTTTGATAATATTAATCATAA